>VFQQ010000086.1_pt1 | contig 246344 bp, 200 predicted proteins | sample 3512341 | NCBI WGS metagenome assembly VFQQ01 (sample SAMN10412373, study PRJNA504923) | tailings metagenome | isolation source: Relicate 2 Philex TSF1 revegetated site | place: Philippines: Tuba, Benguet | collected 2017-08-29 | reverse complement strand
CCCAAGCCGAACTGTTTTGAGTCATTTGTCACTTCTTAGGGTAATCCTCAATAAGGCATTCAGCAAAGAGAGAAACTTCGTCGCCCATCGCGCAATCGCGACCTGCATCGATCCCGACGGGGAACTTGATCACATCACCTCAAGCCAGTTCGTCGCCCGTCTCGTGAAGATTGAGGAGGAAGCCAAGCATCTGACGGAGGCGATTCATGAAGAGGCTCTGAAATTCAGAGCCCAGCTGGATTTCCTTGAGTTGGATTGTAATCCTACACCGAGGCGACGCTCCTGAATGAAGAGTCTCGGGCGCCAATGCCTGCGGCTCATCGTGACGACTCGCCCTACTTCAACGCCACTTCGAACGGCGCGCCGGTCTTGGCCTTCACGTCGTCGAGGGAGACGCCGGGATGCAGCTCGATCAGGCGCAGGCCGCCGCCGGGCTTCACTTCGAAGACGCAGAGGTCGGTGATGATCAGGCTCACGACGCCCTTGCCTGTGATGGGGAGCGTGCAGCTCTGGAGGATCTTCGGGCTGCCGTCTTTCGCGCAGTGCTCCATCACGGCGACGACGCGCTTCACGCCGGCGACGAGGTCCATCGCGCCGCCGGGGCCCTTCACCATCTTGCCCGGGACCATCCAGTTCGCGATGTCGCCGTTGTCGGCGACCTCGAGCGCGCCGAGAATCGAGAGGTCGATGTGGCCGCCGCGGATCATCGCGAAGGAATCCGCGCTGGAGAAGAAGGCCGAGCCGGGGATCGTCGAGATGGTCTGCTTGCCGGCGTTGATGAGGTCGGCGTCGACCTTGTCCTCGGTCGGGAACGGGCCGATGCCGAGCAGGCCGTTCTCGGACTGGAGGGTGACGTTCATGCCGGCGGGGATGAAGTTGGCCACGAGCGTCGGGATGCCGATGCCGAGGTTGACGTAGTAGCCGTCGCGCAACTCCTGCGCGGCGCGGCGCGCCATCAGCTCGCGGATGGGCGTCTCCTTCTTCGAGGCGGCCGCGCCCTGCACGGTGCGGAACTCGATGCGTTTTTCGTATTTCGGACCCTGGATGATGCGGTCGACGTAGATGCCGGGCGTGTGGATCTGGTCGGGCTCGAGCGAGCCGACCTCGACGAGCTCCTCGACCTCGGCGACGCAGATGGCGGCGCAGGTGGCGATCATCGGATTGAAGTTCCGGGCGGTCTTGCGGAAGACGAGGTTGCCGGACTTGTCGCCCTTCCACGCCTTCACGAGCGCGACCTCGGCGCGGATGCCGCGCTCGAGCACATATTCCTTGCCGTCGAAGGTCTTCGTCTCCTTGCCCTCGGCGAGTTTCGTGCCGAAGGCGGTGCGCGTGTAGAAACCGGGGATGCCCGCGCCGCCGGCGCGGAGGCGCTCGGCCAGCGTGCCCTGCGGGATGAGCTCGAGCTCGAGTTCGCCGGCGAGCACCTGGCGCTCGAACTCCTTGTTCTCACCAACGTAGGAGGCCATGACCTTCCGGATCTGGCGCGTCTTGAGCAGGAGGCCCATGCCGAAGTCGTCCACGCCGGCGTTGTTGCCGACGATGGTGATGCCCTTCACGCCGCTGTCGCGCAGGGCGAGGATGAGGTTCTCCGGGATGCCGCAGAGGCCGAAACCGCCGGCGGCGATCGTCATGTTGTCGTGGAGGAGCCCGGCCAGCGCGGCCTCGGCGGAGGAGTAGACTTTGCTCATGGGGTGAAGAAAGGAGGCTGAGGAATTCGGAATTTAACCACGGATTTCACGGATGGCACGGATGAGGGCATTCAGCACCGCAACGTGATCCGTGGTATCCGTGCAATCCGTGGTGAAAAAAGATCGGTTCGTCTCTGCGCCGTCTATGCGCTTTTTTCAAAATGGCATTCATGTTTTCAACTGCTCGACCACCAGTTCGCCGAGCTTTTGCGCCACCACTTTGACCTTGGTCCCGACAGTCAAAGACCGATCAGCGCAGGTGGCATCGAATAGCTTACCTTCAATCCTGACCCTGCCCAAGGGACGAAACTCGAGGACAACAACTCCCTCCGAATCGATGAGGCTTGGGGCCGCATGCTCTTGAGGAGCGGCAAGACCCTCATCTGGGATGCTCCGATCCATGATCATCACACCCAAAAATAACGGCCACAGGAGAAAAAGGACCAACCCCGAGTAGGGCTCCGCCAAACTGCCAAGCGGATTCAATTCGGCATGCTTAGCTTTGGGTTTCGAAATCAGAAACCAGCACGACGCGACCGCGCCAACCAGCAGGTAGATGAGAAGCGCAATCTCCATCGCGGGGTAGTGAGCATCACACCAGCTCGACGCAGGCGGCGAGGCCTTCGCCGCCGCCGATGCAGATGGCAGCGACGCCGCGCTTCAGGCCGCGCTGCTGGAGCGCGGCGATGAGCGTGACGAGGATGCGCGCGCCGCTGGCGCCGATCGGATGACCGAGCGCGATCGCGCCGCCGTGCACGTTGACCTTGTCGTGCGCGACGCCGAGCTCGTGCATGAACGCCATCGGCACGACGGCGAACGCCTCGTTCACTTCCCAGAGGTGGACGTCGGACGCCTTCCAGCCCGCCGCGGCGAGGGCGTTTTGCGTGGCCTGCACGGGCGCGGTGGTGAACCACACCGGGTCCTGCGCGTGGCCGCCGAAGGCGACGAGCTTGGCGATGGGCTTGAGGCCCTTCGCGGCGGCGTGCGCGGCGGTGGTGATGACGAGCGCGGCGGCGCCGTCGTTGATCGAGGAGGCGTTGGCGGGCGTGATCGTGCCGTCCTTCTGGAAGGCGGGTTTCAGCTGCGGGATCTTGTCGTATTTCACCTTCGCCGGACCCTCGTCGTGCTCGACCTTGGTGACGTTGCCCTTGGCATCGGCGATCTCGACCGGCGTGATCTCGGCGGTGAGCTGGCCGCCCTTCTGCGCGGCGTTGGCGCGCTGGAACGACGCGATGGCGAACGCGTCCTGCTGCTCGCGCGTGAAATTGTATTTCGCGGCGCACTTCTCGCCGCAGTTGCCCATGTGGACGTTGTTGTAGGGGTCCCAGAGGCCGTCGGTGATCATCGAGTCGATGATCTGGCCGTGGCCCATGCGGTAGCCGTCGCGCGCCTTCGGGAGGAGGTAGGGCGACTGCGACATGTTCTCCATGCCGCCGGCGACGAAGAGCGTGCCCATGCCGGCGTGGAGCGAGTGCGCAGCCTGCATCACAGCCTGGAGGCCGGAGCCGCAGACCTTGTGAATCGTGACGGCGCGCGCGGACTGCGGGAGGCCGGCGTGGATGGCGGCCTGGCGCGCGGGCGCCTGGCCCTGGCCGGCCTGGAGGACGTTGCCCATCAGGACGTCGGTGACATCGGCCGGGGCGACGCCGGCGCGGGCGAGCGCGCCCTTGATGGCGGCGGCGCCCAGCTTCGCGGCGGGGACGGAGGCGAGGCCGCCCTGGAAGGCGGCGATCGGGGTGCGCGTGGCGGACAGGATGACGAGGTCTTGCATGAGCGAAACGGGGAAGATTTTGGTCACCACGAAACACACGAAAGACCCGAAAGAAAAGCGCGGGCGCGGCGCGCGGGCGTGTATTTCACGGTTTAATAATGGCTCTTGCGGAGCTGAACGTGGGGGCGCGGCGCGGGCGTTGAAATCGGAGGTAGGGCGGACCGGCCCGGTCCGCCGTCGAACGCAGAATCAACGGTCGCGGCGGGCCCAGCGGTCCCGCCCTACCTCAGCCGGATCTTTGCCGGCGACGGTGGAGCGCGTTGACCCCAACGCGCTCCACCTCGAAATACCCCGCGACACACCAGGCGACCCGATCAGCTCCGCAGCGCGGAGCCGCCGGCGGGGCGGGTGATCGTGAAGAGCTCGCCGGTGCGCATGTAGAAATCGCCGGAGAGACGCGCGATGAGGTCGAGCTTCACGGGGTCGATGGCCTTGCCGTCGGCGTTGAGCACGGACTCGGCGACGTGCATCGCCACGATGCGACCGAAGACGACGTTGCCCGCGCCGACGCCGCTGCCGATGGTGACAATGCGGTCGAGCATGCACTCGAAGGCGACGGGCGAGGCCGCGACGCGCGGCGGGCGGACCTTCGCGGCGGGCGCGGTGGCGACGTGGGCGTGCTCGAACTCGCTCACGCCGTGCGGCAGCGGGGCGGCCGTGGCGTTCATCGGCTCGGCGAGCGCGTAGGGCACGAGGTTCACGACGAACTCCGGCACGGCCTCGATGTTGCGCAGCGTGTCCTTCTTGCCGCCGTCGCGGTTGTTCGTCGGCACGAACATCAGCGTGGGCGGGTTCGAGCACACGGCCTGGAAGAAGGAGAACGGCGCGAGGTTCGGCCGGCCGTCGGCGGAGACGGTCGACACCCACGCGATCGGGCGCGGCACGACGGCCTGCGTGAGCCACGCGTAGCCCTCGCGCGGGGCGAGTTTTTCAAAGTCCAAAATCATGGCGGAAGTCTGGTAGGGCCAGTCTGTGACTGGCCGGTGATGCGATTTCTCCTCGCGAGGCGAGGCCGGTCACAGACCGGCCCTACCTCAACCCAGCCAGCTCAGCGGGTAGTTCGGGTCGTCCAGCGCGAGGGCCTGCTCGGTGAGTTCGAGCGGGAACGCGGTGTCGAACATGACGGCGAGCTCCTCGGTGCGCTTGTGCTCGAAGCTCTTCAGCGTCGTGCCCGGGTGCGGACCGTGCGGGATGCCCTGCGGGTGCAGCGTGAACGAGCCGGGCTCGACGCCCTTGCGCGAACCGAAGTTGCCGCGCACGTAGAACAGCACCTCGTCGGCCTCGGTGTTGTCGTGCGCCCACGGAACCTTGATGGCCTCGGGGTGCAGGTCGAGGTAGCGCGGCGCGAAGGTGCAGATGACGTAGCCCTTGATCTCGAAAGTCTGATGGATCGGCGGCGGCAGGTGGAAGGTGCCGGTGATGGGCTCGAAATCGTTCGCGTTGAACGTGAATGGATACAGGTAGCCGTCCCAGCCCACGACGTCGAAGGGGTGCGCGCCCATGATGTTGCGGGTGAAGCGCGTGCCGCGGTCTTTCACGAGGATCGCGTAATCGCCGTCCTTGTCCTCGGCGATGATCTCGCTCGGGCCGTGGAAATCGCGCTCGCTGTAGGGCGAGCCGAGACGGATCTGGCCCTCGGGATGCAGGTAGCGCGCGGGCAGGCGCACGGGATGCGCCGACTCGAGGATGAGGTAGTCCTCCTTGCTGATGTCGTCCGGCACGAGGCGGTAGATGGTGCCGCGCGGGATAACGATGTAGTCGTCCTGCTTGTAGCGGAGGCGGCCGAAGTTCGACTCGAGCCAGCCGCCGCCGCTCCAGACGAAGATCACATCGTCGCTCTGGCCGTTGCGGTAGAAATCATAGCCGCTTTCCATCGCCGTCGCCGGGCGGCAGCGGAAGCAGGTGATGTCGGCGTTGAACATCAGCGGCACGCGGCCGGTGTAGGGATCGCCCGCGCGCGCCATTTGCGCGGACTTCAGGTGGTGGTGGCGGAGCGGCAGGTGCGCGGCGACCTTCGTCGGCTGCTCGCGGTAGAGCTCCACCTTCTTCACCAAGGTCGGCGGCTTGAGGTGATAGACGATCGAGTAGGAGCGGTCGAAGCCCTCGGTCGTGATGATGTGCTCGTAGTGGAGGCCCTCGCCCTTGAAGCTCGCCGCCTGGTCGCGCGGGAACTTCATGTGGCGTTTGCGGGGCAGGGAACCGAGGCGGTGGTAGAAAGGCATGGGGATTTTCGATTTGGGATTCTCGATTTTCGATTGGGGCTGCGGCCGGCCGCGAAAGCGGCGAACGGCATCGAGTGCTAAGACGTTACCGCGACCTGCGATTCCCGACCAATCGAAAATCGGGAATCGAAAATCGAAAATTACAAGGTTCCCCGCTTCTGCTGCTCGCGCTCGATCGCCTCGAAGAGGGCGCGGAAGTTGCCTTCGCCGAAGCCCATCGAGGTGCCCTTGCGCTGGATGACCTCGAAGAAGAGCGTCGGGCGCGCGAACACGCACTTGGTGAAGAGCTGGAGCAGGTAGCCGGTCTCGTTGTCACGGTCCACGAGGATGCGGAGCGGACGGAGGTCCTCCTTGTTCTCGTCGATCTTGCCGACGCGCTCCTCGAAGTTCTCGTCGTAGTAGCTGTCCGGCACGTCGAGGAACTCCTGGCCCATCTTCCGCATCTCGTCGATCGTCGCGATGATGTTGGGGGTGAGGAGGGCGATGTGCTGCACGCCGGGGCCGTTGTATTGGTCGAGGAATTCCTGGATCTGCGAGTTGGCCGAGGACGGCTCGTTGATCGGCATCTTGATCCAGCCGTCGGTCGAGCTGACGACCTTCGACATCAGGGCGGAGCGGCCGGTGTTGATGTCGAAGTGCATGAACAGGTCGAGGCCGAACACCTGCTCGTAATACGTCACCCATGTGTCCATGTGGTCGACGTTGGCGACGACGTGGTCGATCATCGCGAAGTTGATGTCGCGGTCGTCGATGCCGCCGGCGACGTTCTGGAAACCGGGCAGGAACTCGCCGGACTTCTTGCGCTCGATGAAGCTGTGGATCGTGTCGCCGTAGGCCGCGATGGCCGCACCGACGACGAAGTCGTCCTCGAAGAGTTCCTTCACCGGATTGGCGCCGCGGCGCTGGGCCTCGGCGAAGGCGTGCTTGGCGTCCTTCACGCGGAACGCCACGTCGCGCACGCCGCAGCCGTGCTTCTCGAGGTGCGCGCGGACGGCGTCGGCCTCGGGGCCGGTGCCCTGCGGCTCGACGACGAGGAAGTTCACGCGGCCCTGGCCGACGAGATGCGCGCGGCGGCCGGCGAGCCCGGTCGAGTTGTCGCCGTAGGCGCGCGGCACCATGCCGTATTTCGTGACGAAGAAGTCGCGCCACTGGTCGGCGTTATCGACCCAGAACTCGATGTGGTCGAATTGCTTCAGGCCGAGCGGATTCGCGGCGGTTTTGCGCTCAACGGGTTTGTCGAAGAAGGTTCTGCTCATGGGAAAACAGCGATGGCGGGTCGGGGAGGACGTGGAACGGGGTGAGCCGTCACTCTAGCCGCGAACCCCCGCCCGGTCCATACGCCGAAGGGAGTAATCCCCTTGCCTCACCCGCGGGCGGAGGGCAGGAATCGGAGCACCGAAGACCGCCGCCGGCTCCGCTCCGGCCTCAACCTCAACTATCAACTTCAACCGGCCGCGCCGCGAGCGGCCTTTCCCATGCCCTCGCCCTCCCCCGCCCTGCTCGACCACGTGCTGACGATGCTCGAGGACGTGCCCGTCGGCCTGCTGCTGCTCGACGCGCAGGGCCAGCCCCTCTGGTTCAACGAGGAAGCCGCGCGCGCCTGCGCCGTCTGGAACCACGGCGAACGTCACGCCGCCGCCCTGCGCGCCCGCAGCGCCTTCAAGGTCCCGCCCGTCCTCGCCGAGGCCTGCGCGCAACTCCTCGCCGACCCCACCGCCGATCCGGTGAAGGTCGTCTCCGACAACGCCCGCGGCCTGCACGCGCGCATCAAGTTGCAACAAGCCCGCGCCGCCGAGGCCGGCCACGCGTTCCACATCCAGCTGGATTACCGCCGTCCGCGCGGCGACCGCCATCGCCCGCTTTCGCCCGGCGCCGTGGCGCTGCTCGCGCGCCTCTCCGAGCGCGAACGCGAGGTCGCGATGCGCGTGCGCGAAGGCCTGCGCACGGCCGAGATCGCCACCGAGCTCCGCCGCAGCCCGCTCACGATCAAGACGCAGCTCGCCGCCATCTTCACCAAGCTCGGCGTCCGCGGCCGCACCCGCGTGGCGGCGTTGCTCAATCGCTGAGCCGCACGCGGGGTGTGAGCGCGAGTGCCGCATACGCAGCACCGCTACTCTGCGCAGGACCGGTCTCTGACCGGTCGCAAAAGCTTTCGCTGCTCAACACGGTCGCGAAAATCCCCACCGGCCGGTTGAAAACCGGCCCTACCTACGCACCGCCTGAATTGTAGGGCGGGGTCTCCCGACCCCGCCGTCGCTCTCCCGCGGCATCATGTTCGCAGCGGGGTCAGGAGACCCCGCCCTACAAAAAACCAATCATCGCTCGCAACCCGCCGTCGCTCACTCCGGCGTCTCGAACCGCACCGTGCGGGCGCGCAGGGACACGGCGCGCTGCACGGCGAGGATGTAGTCGCGCGCCTCCTTCATCAGGACGCGCATCGGCTCGCGCGCCGCGGTGGTGCCGAAGATCAGATGCGGCGCCGGCTGCCGCGCGAGGATCTCGCCTTGGAACAGCGGCGTCGCCACGCGCCGCCGTGCAATCACCGGCTCCAGCCGCCAGCCCCACACGGCGCGCGTCGCCCGGACCGGCACCTCGACCGCGAGGCGCTCGCCCGCGCGATGCGCGGGCGCGATCAGGGCCGGCAGCTGCGGCGGCGCCGCGAGGCCCTGGACCTCGAGGTAAAGTCGCTCGGCCAGGACCCGGTCGTGCGCCTCCGCCACGGCCCGCTGCAAATCGAGGTAGGCCTGTGCGCCATTCGAATCGGCCGGCGCGTAGAGCGCTTCGCGCAGGCGCAGCGTGACCGTCAGCCGGTAATCGGCGCGCCGCGGATCGAGCTCGGCCACCAGCCGCGCCTCGGCCGCGTCGAACCGCAGCGGCCGCGCCGGCGAATCGAATTCGCGCCACAGCTCCGCCCCGACGGCGGCGCCGAGCGCGGCGAGCCGCGCCTCCGACGGACGGGCATTGAGCGCGCGCTGCGCCAGCTCGAAACCCGACACCAGCGCCAGGCCCAGACCGAACACGAGTCCGAGCGTGCGCAGGATCCGCCACGCGTCCTGCCAGCGGCGCTCCTCGGTTGCGACCCGCGCCTGCTCCGCCGCCGCCGCGGTGAGGAGTTGCACCTCCGGCACGGCCGACCAATCGACGACCTTTGCCGGTGCGGCGGCGGACGCGGGGCGCGCGCCGGCGGGTTCAGCGGCCGCGCGCGGCGCCTCGGGCAAGCCGATGAGCCGCGCATCCTCGGGCACGTCCTCGCCCGCGCCGGCCGTTGGCGACGGTTCGAAGGGCGTCGCCGTTTTCCCGCGGCGCAACCCGCGGTCCGCCGGCGGACGCGAGCCGCGACCGGCCGCCTCATGTCGGTTCCATGGGTGATTGGCCTCGGACTCGCTCACGGCCCGGAGTAATGATTCCCGATGCCCGCGGCTGGCGAGCCCCAAAGCCACGGGTAACTCCACCGCTCGCCAGTAGAGCCGAACGGCCGGGATGGATGAAGGATCGGATAAAATCGCCGCCGGCGGACGCGCGGGAGCGACTCGCTTTGACCTCGACGGCGCGAGCCGTTCTCCTCCCGGAGACTGCCATGCGCGCCATCTCTTACACTTGCGCCGGGCCGCGCGGCCGCGGATCCGGTCGCGCCTGCCGCGGCGTGACGATCACCGAGGTGCTCATCGCCGCCACGCTGCTGTCCTTCGTCGTGCTCGGCACGATCGCGTCGATCTCGCGCGGCATGAACCTGACGAACCACGCGCGCATGATCACGCTGTCGAGCCAGGTGCTCCAATCCGCCGTCGAGGACATGCGGTTGAAGAACTACGCCGTCATCAGCGGCTACGCCGCCGCGCCGCAACCGATCGACCTCACCGCCAGCATCAACACGGAACTGCTGAGCAGCGAGTTCACGCGCACGATGACGCTGCAGGCGCGCTTCACCACCGTGCATCCGTCGAGCCCCACCGAGCTCGGGCTCACCGCGATGGAGATCACGCTCACCTGGCAGGAGGCCGGCGTGCCCTTCACGCGCTCCGCGCGCACGTCGTTCAGCGAAAAAGGCCTCTCCGATTACATTTATGTCGGCTTCTGAGCCCCCGACCCGCCGCCGCGCCGCCCGCGGCCTCACGATCATCGAGGTCCTCGTGTCGACCTCGCTGCTCGGCCTGCTCATGACGGCGGTGCTCAGCTCCTTCGTCTTCCTCGTGCAGGGCGAACAGTCGCTCGCCAACTACAACACCATGAACGCCGATGCGCGCGAGCTGCTCGAGCTGCTCAGCCGCGACGCCAAGAGCGCCACCGGCGTGACCAACTTCACCGCCACCAGCCTCACCCTCACCGTGCCCGTCAACACCTCCGGCGGCACGCAGGAGGTGACCTACGAGTTCGACCCGGCGAGCGACCGTTGCGTGCGCGAGGCCGGCGGCACCGAGCGCACCCTCGTGCGCAACGTCACCGCCTTCAACTTCCGCTACCTCAACAGCAACAACGCCGTCACCGCCTCCCTTGTCGAGCTCAAGCAGGTGCAGCTTTCCCTGCGCATCGTCCGCCGCGTCTCGTTCACCTCCACCTCGCAGTATGTCATCTCCGCGCAATACACGCTCCGCGCCAAGCCCACGGCGCATTGAGCGCCGGCGCGGCTCCGCGCTCATCGCCGTGCTGCTCCTCGCCGCCGTCGCCGCGGTCATCGCCTCGCACCTCTTCGTCCGCGGCCTGCAGGAACAGCGTCTCGCCACGCGCTCCTATTACCAGAGCGTCGCCCTCAACCTCGCCGAGGCCGGCATCGAGGAGGCGATGTGGGCCCTCAACAACGGCTGGGTCGACTCCACCCGCGGCTGGTCCGACGCCGGCGACGGCACCGGCGCCAAGATCCGCAGCGTCACCACCGGCCTCACGCTCGCCCAGGGCCGCGGCGAAATCCACCTCCGCATCGACTCCCCCGCCACCGGCACACCCGTCGTCCTCGCCCTCGGCCGCGTCCTCCTCCCCGGCCAGGCCCCCGTGCTCAAGCAGCTCCGCGTCGGCCTCAGCCGCCGCGCCATCTGGGCCAACGCCATCGTCGCCAAGGGCACCGTCACCTTCAACGGCAGCCGCGTCAGCATCGACGCCTACGACTCCGCCCTCGGCCCGTGGAACGCCACCACCAACCGCCTCGACCTCGCCACCGTCGCGACAAACTCCACCAGCAACGGCGGCCTCAGCGTCAACAACGCCGACATCTATGGCGCTGTCGCCACCGGCGGCGGCCAGCCCGTCGTCGGCCCCACCGGCTCCATCCTCGGCGCCACCTCGCCCCCGAGCCTGACCAACAACATCGACCCCTCCCGCGTCCGCACCGATTTCTCCTACAACATCCCCGACGCCGTCGCTCCCGCCGGCCCCGCCACCTCGCTCGGCGCCGTCAACACGACGCTCCTCCTGCCCCGCCCCGGCGACCTGCCTGGCGCCAACGGCCGCTACCTCTACCAGGCCACGGACATCAACCTCAACAACCAGACCCTCACCATCGCCGGCCCCGTTGATCTCGTCGTCTCCGGCAACGTCAGCGTCGGCGGCGGCAGCGGCTCCATCGTCGTCAGCGCCGGCACCACGCCCGCACTCGCCCTCTACGCCGCCGGCAACCTCAGCATCTCCGGGAACGGCGCCGCGAACGCCACCAACGCGCCGCCGCGCATGACCTTCTACGGCACGCGCACGCAGGCCGAGGTCGCCACGCTCGGCGCGCAGCAATTCGACCTCCGCGGCAACGCCAGCTACGTCGGCCTCGTCTACGCCCCCAACGCCGATGTCCAGCTCCGCGGCGGCGGCACCAGCGGGCGCTTCGACGGCGCCGTCATCGGCCGCAGCGTCACCTTCAACGGCAACTACGACTTCCATTACGACATCCAGCTCGGCGGCCTCGCCAGCGAGGATTTCTTCAAGCCCGTCAGCTGGATCGAGCTCACCGCCCCCGCCGGCAGCGGCGCCCCCCTCGCCCGCGACGCCCGCGCCCCCTTCGCCGGGAAATTCTGAAGCGGACGCAGAGTGGGGATCGCGAATCGACATTCGCTGCGTGATGTAGGGCGGGGTCTCCCGACCCCGCCGAGGCGCGAAGCCGAAATCACCTTCGCGGCGGGGTCAGGAGACCCCGCCCTACAGATGTTTTTCCGACGTCCGCGCCGCCCGCGCCACTCGCCCGCACCGCCGTGCGCTTCGCCCGCGCCACCTTACTCCGTTCGGATGAAACGCCCGCTTTGCGGTAGATTCCGCGGCGAAAATCGCTACCAGTTCCGCCAACCCCTTCTGTCATGACTCCCACCGCCACGACCGACCACCCGGAGACCCCGACCCAGGACGGCAGCGACCCGCGTTGCATCCCGCACAAGATGACCGGCCCGCTCCCCGTCGGCGACGAGTGCCTCTATCCGAACTACTCCGCCGAGGAGCAGGACGTCTGGAAGACGCTCTACGCGCGCATGGAGACCCTCCTCCCCGGCCGCGCCGCCGACGAATACATCACCGGCCTCCGCGCCCTCGACCTCGATCGCGACCGCATCCCGCGCCTCAGCGACGTCTCGCGCAAGCTCGACCAAGCCACCGGCTGGAAGATCGCGCGCACGCCCGGCCTGCTCGACGCCCACGACTTCTTCTCCTACCTCGCCAACCGCGTCTTTCCCTCCACCGATTACATCCGCGCCCGCAGCGAGCTCGATTACACGCCCGCGCCGGACTGCTTCCACGACATCTTCGGCCACACGCCGATGATCGTGCACCCCCGCTTCGCGGACTTCTACCAGAAGATCGGCCAGGCCGCGTTGAACTGCAAAGACGCCGCCACCGAGGAAGGCCTCACGCGCATCTACTGGTTCACGGTCGAGTTCGGCCTGATCAAGAACCCGAGCGGCCTCCGCATCTACGGCAACGGCATCATCTCCAGCTACGGCGAGACGCAACACTGCCTGACCGACAAGGTCACGAAGATCCCCTACACGCCCGAGCGCCTCGCGCAGCAGGCCTACGACATCTGGCATTTCCAGAACCCGCTCTTCGTCATCGATTCGTTCGACCAATTGGAGAACGAGTTCGTCCGCTGGTCGAAAGAGCGCGGGCTGCTCTGAGTAGGACCGGTTTTCAACCGGTCCGTAAAAGCATCGTAGCGTCTCCAGGCCGGTTAAAACCGGCGGCTGCACGCCTTCTGGCGTCTTGCCTGGAGCACGCTCCAATGCTACTTCACAGAGGTTAGTTTTCATTCAGCCGACAGGTTGGCCGCTCTCGGGCCGCCTGTCGGCTTCATGTCATCTACCCACGCCTCGTATCTCCTGCCGACCTCGCAGCCGTGGCGCGCAAACGCGCCACCACCCTCGCTGCGAACCCGTGTTGGTCTCTCACTTCTGCTCGCTCGCGAGCACGAGCGCGGCGGCGGCCTCGATCAGACCGCCCTGCAAACCCGCACGTTGGTGGACGATTTCGCCCTCGGGGTTGAGCACGGTGATGAGGTTCGAGTGCGCGAATTGTCCGTCCGCCTCCAGCTTGTATTTCACGCCGAGCAGGGCCGCGAGTTCGGCCACCGCGTCGTCGTCGCCGTGCAGCAGCGTCCATTGCGCGCCGAGCAGGCGATCCTCGCGGTATTTCCGCAGCGCCTCCGGCGTGTCGCGCGCGACATCGAAGCTCACGAGCACGATCGCCACCTCGTCGCGGACCGCCGCGGGCAGCGAGCCCTGCAGGCGCGTGAGATCGGCCACGAGCAGCGGGCAGGCGAAATTGCACGACGCGAAGAACATCGCCAGCAGCACCGGCCGCCCGCGCAGTTGCGCGAGCGTGAACTTCGCGCCGCCGTCGGTGGTGTAGGTCGCGTCGAACTGGTAGAGCGAATCGCGCGTGAACCCCGCCGGCGGCAACTCGCGCCCGTCGCCCGCCGCCGTCGCCGCGGCCGCCGGATCCGCGGCCGGCTTCTTGCAGCACGACCCCGCGTGCGCCGACGGCGCCACCAAGGCGAACCCCACCATCGCCACCATCGCCCACGCGAAGGCGTTTTTGAAAGTGTAACCTATTAGGTTACACTTTCCGCGACGACGCAGAGGAGAGAGGGGAAAACTGTAACCTATTAGGTTACAAGTGGCGGGGGTCGTGGTTTTCATGGCGGGAGAGCGGACGTGAGTGGGCGATGAGGAGGGCGGAGTGTCAGCGCGGGAGATCCCGGGCGCAGCGGAAGCCGAGGGAGGACGTGGTGTTCGGGGCCTTGAGGGAGGAGCGGAGCGCGAGGCGCATGTAGGCGGCGTAGTCACTGGTGTCGGTCGAGCCGGCGGCGCCGGCGCCGCAGAAGAGGTCGCGGTCGAGGCCGGTGTCGGCGCGCGATTCGCCGGTGACCATCGCGGTGTTGAAATCGGCGACCCACTCCCAGACGAGGCCGTGCAGGCCGCGTGCGCCGAAGAAATTCTCCTTCGCCGTCGCGACGCTGGGCTGGATCTCCGGCGTCGGGCGCGCGAGCCAGCGGTAGAGGTCGCCGTTGAGCGCGGTGTCGCTTTTGCCGTCGGGCGACGTGTAGCCGGCGGAGGCGGCGCGCTCCCACTCGGCGGTGGTGGGGAGACGCTTGCCGCTCCAGCGCGCATAGGCGCGGGCGGCGAACCACGAGACGCGCACGACGGGCGCGTCGGCGGGCGCGAGCGGGCCGAGGTCGGTGTCACCGGCCCAGTGCGCGAGATAATGCTCGTCGGCGAAGAGCCGGGCGACGCGCGAGCGCTGCCACTTCGGGTTCGCCACGACGAAGGCGAGGAACTGCGCGTTCGTGACGGGCAAGGCGTCGAGCGCGAAGGCGGCGACCGCGACCTGCGCGGCGTCCTTCGTCGAGCGGAGCAGCGGCGTGTAGGTGCCGGCAGGGATCACGACCGCGCCGGTGGGCGCGGGGGGATTTTCGATTTTGGATTTTGGATTTTTGATTTCGTCGGCGCGGGCGGTGGCGGCGAACGCAGCGACCAACGCGAAGACGAGCGTGAGCGCGATTTGACGCGCGGCGCGGGAAAGGGGACCGCCGTGTCCCCGGCGCCACACTCCGTCCTCGCGCGGGGTGGACACCCGGGCGAGCTGTTGGTGGCGGAGGCGATCGCAGTGCGTGGACACGGCGGTAAGGAAGTTGAGGGCGAGCCCGCGCGCCCCGTGGCGGCGCGGCCCGGCGCGATGGTTTAGTGGCGTTCGTTGCGGATGGCTTTCACGTCTTCGGCCTTGAAGGCGTCGCCTTGGTTGCCCCAGGCGTTGAAGACGTAGGTGAGCACGTCGGCGACCTGCTGGTCGTTGAGTTGGTCGCCCTGCGGGGGCATGGCGCTGTTGTAGGTCGCGCCGTTGACGGTGACGGGGCCGGTCATGCCCTTGAGGACGGTGCGGATGGCGCGCTCGCGGTCGGCGAGCATGTAGTCGGATTGCGCGAGCGGCGGGAAGACCGCGGGCAGGCCCTTGCCGTCGGGGAGGTGGCAGGCGAAGCAGAGGCCCATGTAGACCTGCTTGCCGCGCTCGAACTGCGCTTCCTTGGTCAGGCCGGCGATGGTCGGGTTGGACTTCAGCTCGGCGGCGATCTTGGCCTTGATCTCGGCCTCGCGGCGGGCGGATTCGGAACCGGCCTCGGATTGCGCGCCGAGGTAGACGGCATCGACTTCCTTGCCGGAGTAGATGACGCGGTCCTCGGGACCGGTAACCTTCAGCATGCCGAGCGCGCCCTTGTTGAACGCGCGGCTGAGCGAGTGGTCGACGAGGACGTAGGTGCCGGGGACGTCGACCTTGAACTCGACCATCGTCGAGCCGCCGGAGGGGACCAGCGTGGTCTGCACGTGGTCCTGCCACTTCATGCCGCCCTCGTAGTAGACCTTGTCGAAGATCTCGCCGATGAGGTGGAAGGAGGAGGTGAGGTTCGGTCCGCCGACGCCGAAGTAGAGGCGCACGGTCTCGCCGACGGAGGCGGTGATGGCCTTGTCGCCGACGAGCGAGCCGACGGCGCCGTTGAAGAGGACGTAGGTCGGGCGTTCGTCGATGGACTTGACCATGTCGAAGGTCTGCAGGCCGGGCTCGCCGTAGCGGCCGCTGGTGTAGAAGTCGCCCTGCATGACGTAGTATTCCTTGTCGACCTTGGGCAGGCCCTCGGGCGGCTCGACGAGGATGAGGCCATACATGCCGTTGCCGATGTGCATCGGGACGGGCGCGGTGGCGCAGTGGTAGACGTAGAGGCCGGGGTTGAGGGCGCGGAAGGTGAACTTCGAGCTGTGGCCCGGCGCGGTGAAGGTCGACGCGGCGCCGCCGCCGGGGCCGGTGACGGCGTGGAGGTCGATGTTGTGCGGGAGCTTCGAACTCGGGTGGTTGTTGAGGTGGAACTCCACGACGTCGCCCGTGCGGATGCGGATGAACGAGCCGGGGACGGTGCCGCCGTAGGTCCAGAACGTGTATTCGGCGCCGTCGGCGATCGGCAGGTTCACCTCGCGAACCTCGAGGTTGACGACAACGCGGGCCGAGTGCCGGCGCGTGATCGGCGGAGGCACGAAGGGCGGCGGCGTGAGGATCGCCTGCTCGACCGGCAGGGCTTGGATCTCGGCCGGGAAGATGACCGGACCCTGGACTTCGGTCGGACCCTCGCTCGCGCGAACGAGCGTGGTGGTGAGGAGTGCGGCGGCCAAGGCGAGGCCGGCCGTCGCGAGGACGGTTGTGCGTGGATGTTTCATCGTGGAGGAGGGAGAGTAACCGGACCCGGCGGGACGGTCGTGGGAGCTTTTGCGATTCATGGCGTGGATTCTGTCGGGTGGATGATCACAGTTTAACCGGGCTGCGGTCGGGGCGCCTTGATGCGCATCAAGCGACGGGCGGATTCGCCCCGGCGCGCCCGCAGCTCAGGCGGCGTGGAAAATCGCCGCCGCGGCCGCGACGTAGGCGACGCCGAGGACCGCTTCCAGCATGCCCACCTGCTTCGCACTCCATGCCGGGCGCAGCGGCGTGACGAAGACAACGGTGCGCACGAGCAACACCGCCGGCAGCAGCACGGCGGCCGCCGGCAACACCCCTTGCGAACCGGCCACCGCGAACACGGCGAAGAGTGCCGCCGCGATCGCCCCGGCGGGCGCGGTGGGCTGGCGCTTCTGCAGCCGCAGGTAGCAGCGCACCGTGAGCACCGTCGGCACGCTGCGCGCGAGCATGAGCACGGCGAGACCCAGCGCCGCCGGCGCGCTCCAACCCGCCAGCGTGGCGAAGGCGGCCGGCACGCACGCGAACGCCGCGCTGCCCGCCAGCTCCGCCTCGGCCTCGCGCATGGCGTGGCGCAGATCAAACCACAGGAAGGCCGCACCGAGCGGCGCCGCGAGCAGCAACGGCCACAGCGCCGCCGCGCGCCCCGTCGGCTCCGGGGCGCCGAACAGGCCGCCCGCGGCCAGCAGCGCCAGACCGGCGGCGACGGCGAGGATCATCGTCGCGCACGCCGCCGTGCCGCGCCGCGCCTCGGTCGGCGGCAGCGTCCACGCCAGCTTGAGCGGACGGCGCACGAGGAAACCCGCGGCTACGGCGAGCGCGAGCCACCCGCCGCCGGGCGACGGCGCCACGAGCAGGCCGAGCGCGACCGGCTCGAGGGCGAGCGCCCAGGAGCCGTGTTCGCGCGGCATCACCACCGCGCGGAAGGAGTGCGGACCGGAAAGGGGAAGCGTGGAGGCGGTCGAGATCATGCGGCGATGATGCCGGATCGGCGCCGCGCGCGCCTTGAGGCGCATCAAGGAACGCGCGCGAGTCCCCCCGCGCGACGCACCCCACCCCGCGGCAGGTGGAGCGCGTTGACCTCAACGCGCCCGCGTGTGAACGCGTTGAGGCCAACGCGTTCCACCTGCCGTGCCGCACGCTCACTCGCGCACGATGATCACACCCTCCATGTAGGGATGCGGCGTGCAGTAGTAGGTGTATTGGCCGGGTTGCGTGAACACCTTCGTGAAGCGCTCCGCGTGCCCGAGCATGGGCGACGAGAAATGCTCCGGCGCCTCGCTCGTGACGACGTCATGCACGCCGGAGAACTCGCCCTTGAAGAACGTGAACACGTCCTCGTTCACCCACTCGATCTCGGTGCCCGGCGGCACGACGGCGACCTTCGGCCAATACGAGTTGCCGATGATCTGCACGCGCAGCTTCTTCAGGCCCGCCGGCAGCACGTAGGGATTCGACAGGTCCTCGCTGCCGGGGCGGAACGGCGAGATCGTGCGCACGGCCTTTTCCTTCAGCGCCTCGAGTTCCTCGGGCGGGAAGGTCGGCCCCTGCGCGAGCACCTCGGTGGTGCGCACGGCGTTCTTCTCCGCCTGGAGAATGCCGATGGCGCCGCGCGTCGTGCTGCCGAAGGCGTGTGTGACGATGAGATAGGCGCCCTCGTCGGGCGGCACGCGGAAGTCCACCACCCACGAGTCGGACGGGCCGGCGGTCACCGTCTGCCCGCCGACGAAGGTGTTCTCGGGCGTGGGCGTGCCCTGCCAATAGGCGTAGTCCCACACGATGCCGACGAGGTGGAAGGTCGAGACGAGATTCGGGCCGGCGTTGAGGAAGTAGATGCGCACGAAGTCGCCGGGGCGCGCCTTGATCGGGCTGTCGACATAGCGGAAGAGTTTGCCGTTGAACATCACGTAGGCGGCGCGGCCCTCGATCGAGTCCTTGCCGCTGGCGTAGAGCTCATGCTGGAGCAGGTAGATCTCGAGGTCCGGACCGCGGCCCATCACCTCGTCCATCTTGAACTTCACCGTCTTCGGCTTGACGACGATCATGCCGTATTGGCCGTTGAGCGTGTGCATCGGGATGGCGTGGCCGCCGGGCGCGCAGTGATACATGTAGACGCCGGGCGTGTTGACGCGGAACTTGAAGGTCTTCGTCTCGCCGGCGTTGATGCGACCGAGGTATTTCGAGGTCTGCGTGTAGGCGGCGTGGATCGACACGCCGTGCGGGATGCCGCCCTTGTTCTGCGCGACGAACTCGATCACGTCACCCTCGTCGGCGATCAGCGTCGGACCGGGGATGGAGTCGTTGACCGTGAAGCCGCTGTAGATGACACCGTTGCCGAGGAACACGTCGCCCTCCTCGAGCGTCAGGGTGAACTGCCGGTCGGCCGGCGTGTCCTGCGGCACATAGCTCGTCTGCCAGATGCCGAGCGCGCGATCGCGGTCGATCACGGCCTGGAACGGATGCGTCGCGGCGGGGGCGGGCTTGGTTGCGACCGCGGCGGCAACGGGCGCGGGCGCCGCCGAGGCGACGACCACGCCACCGGGCCCACCGGCCTGGACCGCCGCGAGGGCGTTGAGCATCTTCTCGCGGCCGTCCCATTCGGAATTGGCGATCAGCGACTTCATCTCGGCGGCGTGCGCCGACGGCGAGTTGCCGGCGAGCAACCGCAGGGCCATGGCCTGGGCGCAAGCGTCGCAGGCGGAGGCAGGGAGCGGCGCCAGCGCGAGCGCGCCGAAGCCGAGCAGGAGGGCGAGACGCCGGGGCGCGCTCGCAAGGATCACGGATTTCATGGAGGGATGGAGGGTGTTGGGACCAACCGCGCCCGTGGTTGCGCGATGAATGAGTAGGCGGCGGATTTCTTATCACGCGTGCGCACGGCGCGCATTGACCTGCGTCAAGGCACGGCGTCGCCGCGTGCGGTAAGCTCGCTGCATTCGCCATGCGCCCGCTCGTCGCCCTCCTTCTCGGTCTCGCCACCGCCGTCGCCGCCACCTTCCTCGCCCTGCCGCGCGCCACCACCGTCATTGCGCCCGCGGAGCTGCCCGCCGTGAGCGCCGCACCGGCCCCGGCCGCCGCGAACGCGCCTGCGCCCGACCTCACGCTCGCCGGTGCGCCCACCGCCGCGCAACTCAACCGCGGGGCCCGCGTCTACCGCACCCTCTGCGTCGCGTGCCACCTGCCCGACGGCAAGGGCATGGCCGCCGTCACGCCGCCGCTCGCCGCCGCGGATTTCATGCTCGCCGACCGCGAGCGCGCCATCCGCACCGTGCTCAAGGGCCTCGCCGGACCGATCACCGTCAACGGCGTCGCCTACCAAGGCAGCATGCCCGCCCTCGAAACCATTCTCACCGACGCCCAGGTCGCCGACGTCCTCACGTATGTCTTCAACACCTGGGGCAACAACGGCGAGGCCTTCGATTCCGCCCACGTGGCCCGCCGGCGGGCGGATTGGCGGGACGTTCCCCGCGTCATCGCCGCCCCGACCACCGTGCAGTGATCCGGTGCCCGGCGCCGCCGCTTTCGCATGAAATCCATCCTGCTCCTCCTCGGCGCCGCCCTCCCCGCGACGCTCACCCTTGCCGCCGCCCCAGCCTCGCTCGGCGACGCCTTCGCCCAAGGCAAGGTTTCCCTCCACGCCCGCCTGCGCTACGAGCACGTCGACCAGACCGCGCTCCGCGACGCCGACGCCGTCACCTTCCGCCCGCGCCTCGGCTTCACCACCGCCCGCTACCTCGGCTGGCAGGCGATGCTCGAAGGCGAGGCCGTGCTGCCCTTCGACGGCAGCACCTACAGCCAGGCCGGCCTCAACGCCAGCGGCGCCGGCCGCGCCGTCGTCGCCGATCCGAAAACCACCGAGATCAACCAAGCCTGGCTGTCCTTCGCCCGCGAGCAGACCACGGCCACGCTCGGCCGCCAGCGTCTCGTGCTGGACAACGCGCGCTTCGTCGGCGACGTCGGCTGGCGGCAGAACCAGCAGACCTTCGACGCGTTCGTGCTGCAGGACAAATCCCTCGGGAAGACCACGCTCACCTACGCCTTTCTCGACCAGGTCAACCGCGTGTTCTCCCACCAGCACTCCCAGGGCAGATGGGAATCCGACTCGCACCTCGCGCACGTCAGCCACACCGGTTTCACCGCCGGCACGCTCAGCGCCTACGCCTACCTGCTCGACTTCGCGAACGCCGCGACGAATTCCTCCGCGACCTTCGGCGCGAGCTTCGCCGGGGCGCACCCGTTCTCCGCAACCGTGAAACTCACCTACCGCGCCGAGTTCGCCGCGCAGCGCGACCATGCGGCGAATCCGCAGAACTACTCGGCACGCTATCTCGCCCTCGAAGCGGGACCGGCCTGGAAGAATTTCGGTCTCGCGCTCGGACACGAGCGCCTCGGCTCAGACCGCAACGTCGGCTTCAAGACCCCGCTCGCCACACTGCACGCCTTCAACGGCTGGGCCGACCTCTTCCTCGCCACGCCCGCCGCCGGCCTGCGCGACACCTACGTGAAGGCCAACGCCACGCTCCCGCAGGGCGTGTCGCTGCTGGCGTTCTATCACTGGTTCGAAGCCGACCGCGGCGGCGGGGATTTCGGCGGCGAACTCGACGTGCAGCTCACGCGCAAGTTCGGACAACGAATCACGGTGACGGCGAAGTTCGCCGACTTCCGCCGCGACACCGTCACCTTCGCCGATGTGCGCAAATTCTGGCTGCAGTTCGACTGCATCTACTGAACACGGCGCCCCAGCCAACCGCGACGGTCCGCCCCTCTTCCGCAGACATTTTCTTGGCCCCCATCGACCCCGCGGCGCCTGGCGCCGCGGGGTTCCGCTTTTTCGAGTCCGCGCAATCTTCGCCGCGTGCGGTAGGGCCAGTCTCTGACTGGCCTTCAGGCCTCGCGCATCCTCCAGGCCGCTCAGAAACCGGCCCCACCCCCGCCGCGCGCAAATCTTGACCACCGTCAAGGCGCGCGCCGTGGCCATCGGCTACAAACATGCCATGCCTCCGCACCCGGCCTCACTCGCTCCCGTCCCCGCCGAATCATCCTTCATCGATTCCGCCGCGGCGACCCCGCAAAAGTCCGTATTACGGACTTTGCCCGGGAGCACGACGGCTCAGGAAAATTCGCCGCGGACGCTCGCGCGCGAACGCGCGGTGGCGATTTCCGTCGGGCGCGGGTGGTTCCTCTTTGCCATCGGGAGCCTCGTGCTCGCGGGGCTGCTCTCGCTCACGCTGGTCGTCGGGCGCATCCCGGGGCTGGGCGTCATCTTCACCGACCCGCTGTTCTTCAAGCGCGCGCTCGTCGTCCACGTCGATCTCGCGCTGGTCGTCTGGTTCCAGGCCGGCGCGGCGGCGTTCCTCGGGCTGGCCTTCGGCGGCGCGATGTCTCGCCGCGCGGTCGGACTCGCCTTCGCCCTCGGCGGCGCGGGCGTCGCCGGCATGCTCGCGGGCGCGCTGATGCCGGGCGCTCAGCCGGTCCTCGCCAACTACGTGCCGGTGATCGACCACCCGGTCTTCCTCACCGGTCTCGCGGCGTGGTTCGCGGGCACCGGTATTTTCTTCACCGCGGTGCTGCTCATGCCGGCCGCGCGGGCGCGGCACCTGCCGGACGATGCCGTCGTCGCGCTGCGCGTCGCCGCCGCGGGCAACCTGATCGCGCTGGCGACTTTCCTCGTCGCGTGGCGCACGACGCTCACAGGGCTGCCGCCGATCGGTTACTACGAACTCGTGATGTGGGGCGGCGGCCACGCGCTGCAGGCCGCGAACGTCGCGGCGATGCTCGGACTTTGGTTGCTCCTCCTCCACCGCTGGTCGGGCCGCGAAGTGCTCTCGCCGTCCGCCAGCCGGTGGCTCCTTTCCGTCCTCGTGGCGCCGCACGCGGCGCTGCCCTTCCTCGCCCTCGGCGGCACGTCGACGCCGGCCTACATCGAGACGGCGACCCAGCTCATGCGCTGGACGCTTTTCCCCGTCATCACGATCGTGCTCGGGCTGAGCGTGCGGCACGTGGCGCTGCATCGTCGTGACGGAGACAGCGCCAGTCGCGACTACCGGCTCGTCGGCCTCGCCGGCAGCGCGGCGCTGATCGTGCTCGGCCTGATTCTCGGGGCATTCATCCGCGGCTCGAACACGCTTGTGCCCGGGCACTACCACGCCGCGATCGGCGCGGTGACGCTGGCGCTCATGACGGCGGCGTATGAATTTTGCGCGCTGACCTCGGCGGCGGACGCGGTGCAACGCGCCCTGCGCGGCGCGAAGTTGCAGCTCCTCACCTTCGGCGTCGGCCAGGCGGTGTTCGCCGTCGGTTTCGGCCTCGCCGGCGTCTACGGCCTCGGCCGCAAGCAATACGGCGCCGAGCAGCACGTGCGCACGCTGGGCGAATACCTCGGCCTCGGCGTCATGGGCGTCGGCGGGATCCTCGCCGTCGCCGGCGGCCTGCTCTTCCTCGCGGCGATGCTGCGCTGCGCGGCGTCGTGGCGCGCGCGGACCGCGACCCAAGTTTCCTGATCACACCCACCCATGAAAAACGACCAAGACATCCATCCGTGGCAGAAGCTCCTGGACAACCCCTGGCTCCTGCTCGCCCTCGGCGTCATCGTGCCGTTCCTCTCCTACACCGCGTGGGGTTGGATCGAGCTGCTGATGACGAAGCCCGCGTTGCTCCCCTGAACTCCCCCTGCCCATGAGCCTCCGCCCCCTCACCTCCCCCTGGTTCCACGCGCCGGCCGGCCACGAAAAGCTGTGGCTCGGCGTCGCCGTGCTGTGGTGCTTCGTGATGTCGCTGATGATGCCCTACTGGCATTTCCGCGGCAAACAGAACAGCCGCGGCGAAGCCTACACGGTCACGCCCGCCGACTTCCTCGCGCGCACCGAACAGTTCGTCGCGGCGAACCGCGTCGGCACGTTCAAGAATCCCGTCGACAACGCGTTCCTCACCGAACTCCCCATCGTCGAGCCCGCGCCCGGCGGCGACGCCTACCTCGTCGCGCGCATGTGGCAGTGGTATCCGGCGCTGCGCCTGCGCGTCGGCGAGACCTACCGCCTGCACATGTCGGCGCTCGACCTGCAGCACGGCTTCTCGCTCCAGCCGCTGAACATGAACTTCCATGTCCTGCCCGGCTACGACCACGTCATCACCATCACGCCCACCTCGAAGGGCGAGTTCACCATCGTGTGCAACGAATTCTGCGGCATCGGCCACCACGCCATGACCGGAAAGATCTTCGTCGAATAACCGGCCTCCCTCTCCCGCCATGACCACCGCCACCGCCACCTTCCCCGCCTCGGGCGACGACTCGCACTCGCTCGACGCCGCCGGCGCGCCCAAGCGCGTCTGCGCCACCACCGGACTCAACGTCTGCCTCGGCGCCCAGCGCTTCATCAAGCTCAACGCCGTCGCCGCCGTCGTGTGCCTCCTCATCGGCGGCATCGCCGCGCTGCTGCTCGCGCTCACGCGCTGGCAGACCGTGCACCTGCTGCCCGTCGACTGGTTCTACCGCGTGCTCACCCTGCACGGCATGAACATGCTGATCCACTGGATCCTGTTCTTCGAGGTCGCCGTCCTCTACTTCGCCTGCACGACGCCGCTCAACGCCAGGCTCTACTCGCGCAAGGTCGCGTGGGTGTCCTTCGCGCTGATGCTCGTCGGCGCGGTGATGGTGAACGTCGTCATCCTCGCCGGCAAAGCCGACGTGCTCATGACCTCGTATCTCCCGCTCGTCGCGCACCCGGGCTTCTACCTCGGCATCATCCTCGTCGCCGTCGGCACGCTCATCGCGGTGTTCAACTTCTTCGCCACGCTCTGGGTGGCGAAACGCGACCGGGCCTACGAGGGCTCGATGCCGCTCGTGACCTTCGGCGCCACCGCCGCGGCGATCATCGCCGTCGTCACGCTGCTGCACGGCGCGTTGGTCATGATCCCGACCTTCACCTACTCGATGGGCTGGACCGCCGAGCCCGACCCGGCCTGGTATCGCCTCATCTGGTGGGGCCTCGGCCACCAGTCGCAGCAGGTCAACGTCTGCGCGATGGTCGCGATCTGGTATCTGATCGGCAACCTCACCACCGGCGCGCGCCCGATCAACGAGGCGGTCTGCCGCACGGCCTTCGCGCTCTACATCCTCTTCATCAACATCGCGTCGGCGCACCACCTCCTCGTCGACCCGGGCGTGGGCTCCACCTGGAAGATCTGGAACACGTCCTACGCGATGTATCTCGCGGTGCTCGCGTCGATGGTCCACGGCTTCACCGTGCCGGCGGGCATCGAGGTAGCGATGCGCGAGAAGGGTTACACGCGCGGCCTCTTCGGCTGGGTCACGGCGCTGCCGTGGAAGAACCCGGCGTTCTCCGCCGCCGCGCTGTCCGTCGTGATCTTCGGCTTCATCGGCGGCATCACGGGCGTCACGCTCGGCACGCAGCAGATCAACATCATCGCGCACAACACGCTGCGCATCCCCGGCCACTTCCACGCCACCGTCGTCGGCGGCACGTCGCTGGCCTTCATGGGCCTCGCCTACTACGTCATCCCGCTGTTCTTCCAGCGCGACTTCATCGGCCGCGGCTGGGCGCGCGTGCAGCCGTGGCTCTTCGCCGCGGGCATCACGATGCTGTCGTTCGGCATGTCGTTCGCCGGCTCGATGGGCGTCTCGCGCCGCTCGTGGGACATCGACGCGCAGGGCATCTACAGCGCCGCCGCGCACCTCTGGCTCGGCCTCGTCGGCATCGGCGGCATCCTCGCCTTCACCAGCCTGCTCATCTTCGTGCTCCTCTGCGTCGGCACGCTGCTCTTCGGCCGGAAGACCGAGGGCCGCGCCATGGCCGACTGGGGCACGGTGAAGCCGCTGGCCGGCTTCAAGGACGGCTCGCTCGCCCACGACCACTACGCGACCAAGGGCACGATCATCCTCACCCTCGTGTTCCTCGCCTGCTTCGCGGTCTATTACTTCGCGAATTGGAAGGCGCTGGCCGACGTCTGGCCGGTGCGCTGATCCGCTTTTCCTGAGCAAAAGCCCGCGGGGCGGCGGGCCGACCGCCGCCCCGCTTTTCTTTCCCCACCACGCCTCCCTCTCCGGGAGGGCCGAGCTCCGCGAGGCCGCGACCGCCACCACGCCTTCGCGCTCCCCGGCCTCGCGGAGCTCGGCCCTCCACTCGCTGCACCACGCGCCTCGCGCCACCTTCACCATGCTCGCACCCGCCCACTCTCCCGCTTCGCCGCCGCTCGGCTCCGACTCCGCCACCGCGCGCGCCGGGCGCTTCTTCACGGGCGCGGGCCTCATGGTTTTCCTCGTCACGGCGCTGACGGCCTACGAAGTGTTTCTTCTTTTCACGATTTTCTGGCCACTCGAGAGCGGCTGGCTCGGCGGCTTTGTGCGCGATTTCCAAATCTGGTGCTACAATCTCGACCCTCGCACCGGCGGCATGTCTTGGAACGCCGTCATTGTCATGCTCCTCGAACCGCTGTTCGTCGTCGGCGTCGCCGTCGTGCTCTGGCGCTCGACGCTTGCGCAGCTCCGCCACGCGCACACCTGGCGGCGTCACGCCGGCGCGGCCGCGGCCGGTCTGCTCGTCATCGCCGCCGCCATTGCCGGCCTCGTGCTCTACGCGCAGGCCGAGGCCCGCGCCGCCACCGCCCTGCCCCCCTTCCCCGGCGAACGCATCCGTGTCGCCCTCGAGATTCCCGACGTGCCGCTGCTCGACCAGAAGGGCGCCCCGTTCCGTCTCGCCGACCTCCGCGGTGACGTCGTCCTCGTCACCGGCGTCTATGCCGCCTGCACCACGGCGTGCCCCGAGATCTTCAAGGAGACGCGCGCCCTCCTCGCCGAACTCGCCCCGGCCGAACGCGCCGGCGTGCGGGTCGTCGCTCTCTCGCTCAACCCCGAATACGAGACCGCCGAGCTGATGGACCTCATGGCGCAGAGCCAGGGTTTCACGCACCCGGAGTTCCGCTACGTCAACACCGAGCGCCCGGCCGACATGCTCGACCTGCTCGCGCGCCTGCAATTCTCCCGCGTCCGCAATCCCGAGACCGGCGTGATCGACCACGTGAACCTGTTCCTCCTCGTCGATCGCGAGGGCCGGATCGCCTACCGCTTCACCCTCGAGCCCCGCCACCGCGCCTGGCTCCGCGACGCCCTCCGCTCCCTCCTCCACGAACCCGCCCCGCCCCATGCCCCGTAACCTCTTTCGCTCCGGCGCCCCCCAAAACACCCCGCCAAACATGACACTTAATAAGTGTCATTGCCCGGTTTTCCCCTCGGGGAAGCGCGGGCGGAACATGACACCTATTAAGTGTCATGGGGTCGGGGGAGCGGGCGCATGAAGACGCCGGGACAGGCGTGGCCGGCGCATCCGGAGCCGGATTGCGAGGCGTTGGCGGATACGCTGGGGCCGGGGTCGGATCCGCACGTGCAACATGAGCCGCCGGCCGGCGCGGTGCGCGGCGGGCGCGTGCTGGCGGGGGCGGAGAAACTCTTCGTGGGCGCGGATGCCTGGCTGGAACGCGTGTTGCCGCGGGCCTTCAACCCGCTCGCGCAGCTCGGTCCGCTGGCCAACGCCGCGCTCCTGCTCGCGACGGCTTCGGGCGTGCTCCTGCTCCTCTGGTATTCGCCAAGCGTGCACCAGGCGTGGAGCTCGCTCGCCGAACTCGGGCCGCGCTCCGCCGGCGGCATCGTGCGCAGCGTGCATCGCTACGCGTCGGACCTTGCGATGCTCTTCATCGCGCTGCATGCGCTGCGCACCTTCGTCGGCCGCAAGTTCGCCGGGCCGCGCTGGCTGGCGTGGGCGAGCGGCGTGGGGCTGATCGCGCTGGTGTGGTTCATCGGCTGGACCGGCTACTGGCTCGTGTGGGACGTGCGCGCGCAATGGCTCGCGCTCGACAGCATGAAGGCCGTCGACGTGCTGCCGATCTTCGGCGAGCCGATGGGGCGGCTCTTCACGGCGGACCACACGGTGCCGTCGCTGCTGTTCTTCGTCGTCTTCTTCCTGCACATGCTGCTGCCGCTCTTGATCGCGGGCGGGCTGTGCCTGCACCTCGCGCGGTTGAGCCGGACGAAACTGCTGCCGGACCGGCGCGTGACGCTCTGGCTGACGGGTGCGACGCTCCTCGCCGCGCTGATCCTGCCCGCGACGAACGCCGCGCCGGCGGCGATGGCGCTGAAGCCGCAGGCGTTCACGATGGATTGGTGGTATCTCTGGCCGCTGACGATCTCCGCGCGGCTCTCGGGCGGCGGCGTGTGGCTCGCGGCCGGATTGACGCTGCTCGGCCTGATGAGTCTGCCGTGGTGGCTGGGCCGGCGGCGCGAGCGCGCGAGCTATCAGGCGACGGTCAACACCTCGCGCTGCTTCTCGTGCACGCAATGCGCGCAGGATTGCCCGTTCGGCGCGATCACGATGGTGCCGCGCACGGACGGACGCCCCTGGCCGTCGCAGGCGCAGGTCGATCCGGACCGCTGCATCGGCTGTGGCATCTGCACGGGATCGTGCGACACGCAGGCGATCGGTCTGGCGTGGTTCGATGCGCGCACGGTGTCGCGCGAGTTGAAGGATTTCGTCGCCGCCGAGGTGAAGCAGGGCCGCGCCCCCGCCATCGCGCTCGTCTGCACGCAGGCGGACGGCGGCTGGGATCATTTCCGCGCGGCACTCTGGCGGGCGCGCCTGCCCGGCTACGAGGTGCGGCCGGTGCCGGCCTCGGGCTGGGTCGAACCGAAGGTGCTCGAGGGCATGGTCAACCAAGGCGCGCGCGCGGCCATCGTCGTCAGCACGGTCAACGCCGACCCGTTCACGCGCGAGGGCGACCGCTGGCTGCCGCTGCGGCTCGCCGGGAAACGCGAACCGGAGTTCCGCGCGCACCGCGCCGATGCGAGCAAGGTCGCGCACCTGCGCTACGACCCGACGCGCCCGCAGGCGCTGACGCAGGCGGCGACAGCGATGCTCACGCTACAGCGTCCGGTAGAAAGCTCCGCCGCGCCTTCGCCGTGGAAACAATGGCTCGGCGCCCTCGCCGTCACGGCCGTGGTGCTCGCGGTGACGCTGGCGTTGAGCGACGCGCCATTCCGGCATCCGACGGCGGCGCAGCCGGAGCTCGTGCTGACGTTTCGCGCCTACGGCGATTGGATCGACGCGACGACAGTCGCCGCCCAGGACGACCGGCCGGCGCATATGCGCGCGGCGATGCGCACGAATCGCGAGCGTTCGCCCGTGGTCATCGCGGTCGAGATCGACGGCGTGGCGCAGGAGCACGTCTTTCGGCCCAAGGGACTGAAATCCGACGGCGCCTCGGTCGGCGAATTGCGTCTGCCCCTCGCGCCCGGCCGGCATCGCGTGTCGCTGACGCTCGCGACCAATCCTGATCCCGCGGCGCCGCGCCAGACCTGGGCGGGCGAGATCGTCGCGGAGGCGGGCCGGTTGTTCGTCGTGAGCTACGAGCCCGGCGTGGGCTTCAAGGTGGAGTGAGGAGCCGGGAAAATTTTCGCCATCCGGGCCGGACATGATTTGCATCAAGGCCGACCGCCCCAAAACGCGCTATCCTCTCCCCGCTTCCACGCCCTCCGTATGAAACCGAAAACTTTCAAGACCCTCGATGTCCGGCCCTTGCTCGCCGAGGGCACCGAACCCTTCCCGTTCATCCGCGAACGCGTCAACGCCCTCACGGCCGGCCACGGCCTGACAGTGGTCGCACCCTTCCTCCCCGCCCCGCTCATCGAGCTGCTCAAGAGCGAGGGCTTCGAGTCGACGATGGAGCGCCGTCACGACGGCGCGTGGGCGGTGAATTTTTGGAAGGAATAGCGCCCGCTCAATTTTGTAGGGCGGGGTCGCCGAACCCCGCCGCGAATCACCTTCAACGCTACGAATCCGGCGGGGTCAGGAGACCCCGCCCTACAACCAAGAAAACACCACCATGTCCTCCGCCCTTCTCTCTCCCGCTGCTTCCGGCGTCTGCCCGCTGAAGATTCCCGCCGATCGCGTTGCGCACGGCATCATCAGCCAGGCGCTGCTCACGGCGCCGGGCCTGCGCGCCACGCTGTTCAAGTTCGCGCCGGGGCAGGAATTGTCGGAGCACACGAGCAGCGCCCGCGTGCTCGTGCAGGTGATGAGCGGTCGCTGCGAGTTCACGGTGGACAAGCAGCCGCATGTCATCGGCCCGGGCGAGCTGCTGCACCTGCCACCGAAGGCGCCGCACGCGGTGCGCGCGCTCGACGAGATGGAATTGCTCGTCATCCAGGCCACGTCGGCGGCGAAGTGAGTGACTGTGCGGGTGGGTGTGGCGTGACGGAAGCAAGCGCGGGCATGATGGCCGCGATCCGAGTGTAGGTGGCGCGCTGGCGCGCCACAGTTGCGCGCAAGCGCGCAACCTACAGGAGTGATTCGAGGCACGAATGCGGCGGGCGAGGAAGACAGCCGACTTACGTCGGCTGCTACGGGGACACCCGGTGTGCGTGTTGATGGTAGGGCGCGCACTCCGTGCGCGCCGGGAACGGGATGACATCAGCGCGACCGTTTGCTTCATCGCACGACCATCGGTTCATCGCGCGAAGTTGCGCGCAAGCGCGCAACCTACAGAGCGCAGCTTACTGGCCAGTCGGCGGGGTTTTCGGCTCGAGCTGGCAGACGGCGGCGAGGGCGCCGATCTCGCGGTGCTTGACGTGATCGATGGCGCCGCGGAGTTCGGCAAACGAGGCGTCGCGCTGCGCGGGCGTGAGGTCGCGATGCTCGGCTTGCGCCAGGATCAAGGCCTCGAGGAGGGCCTGTTCGCCGGCGCGGTAGAAGGCTTGGAGCGGGTTGCGCCCGCACGAGCAGTCGGCGGGCGGCGGTGGCGGCTCGCGCGGCGGCGTGCGCAGGTGGGCGAGAATCTCGCGCACGGCGTCACGGATGCCGAAGACCAAGGTATCGGGGTGGCCAAGCGGGGAGGCGACCGGCTCGCCCCGAAGGAGCGCCTCCCACCGGTCGCAAATCTGGGCACGCCGGTGAGTGAGCGCGCGGAGGAAGTCGTCGTGCATGAATCCTATCCTGCCCGACCCAGGCGCGCGACGCTGCGCATGGATTGACCAAGATTTGCCGCGGGTTGCCCGGGCCGGCGAAATGGGTTGGCCGGGGGCAAAACTCCTGTGCTAGCTTGCGGCCGATGCCCACGACATCACCCCGACCGACCGACCTCAAGTTGACCGGCCTCATCGGCACGCTGCGTTGCGCGCAGCTGTTCAGCGGGCTGCCGGCGGAGGACCTGCTGGTGATCGCGGGCTTCACGCAGACGGTGACGCTGGCGAAGGACGAGTATCTCTTCCACGAGGGCGAGCCCTCGCGCGGCTGCTATCTCGTGCAGAGCGGCGCGATCAACGTCCACCGCGTCAACGCCGCCGGCAAGGAGCAGGTCATCCACGTCTTCCGCTCGGGTGAATCGCTCGCCGAGGCCTCGCTCGCGTCGCCCACGGGTTATCCGGCCAACGCCCGCGCGGTCGAGCCGAGCACGGTGTTGCTGATCCCGAAGGCGCCGATCCTCGACCTCATCGGCCGCCGCCCCGACCTCGCGTTGCGCATGCTCGGCTCGATGAGCGCGCACCTGCGCGTGCTCGTCGGCATGCTGGACGACCTGACGCTGAAGGACGTCGAGACGCGGATGCTGAACTGGCTGGTGAAGCACGCCCGCGAGGCGAAGCACGGCGTGATCAAGCTCCCCGGCACGAAGCGCGTGCTCGCCGCCGAGCTCGGCACAAGCAGCGAGACCCTCTCGCGCACCCTCGCGCGCCTGCGCGACCAGAAGCTGATCTCCGTCTCGGGCAAAAACATCACCGTGCACGCGCCGGACACGCTCGTGACGATGCTGCGGCGCAACCTCGGCGAGGCGTGAGGCGGATGCGAGGAGCGGCAAGGTAGCGGGAGCTTCCAGCTCCCGTGTTGCAAGGGACGCGGTGAGGCGGGAGCTGGAAGCTCCCGCTACGGTGTTACGCTGCGCTCACGTCAGCTCGCAGGTGCCGCCGGCGCAGGCGGCGACTTCCTTGAGCGCGGTGTTGTCGGAGTTTTCGGCGAGTTGCGTGTAGTCAACCGGGACATAGCGCAGGCGGTTCCACTTGGCGACGTCGTCCTCGGTGCGGACTTCCTCGCGCGGGGCCTGCGGGTAGCGCTTGTCGCCGTCGTCGCCGAGCAGGGCGACACCGGTGAAGCTGTCGCGGTGCTGCCAGATGAAGTCGGCGACGGCGTTCCATTCCTTCGGCTTCACGGTGCAGGTGTTGGAGACGTTGTGGTGGAGGCCGGGCGAGCGCGAGGTGGGGGCCTCGCCGTTGAGCACCCAGTGCTGCTGCACGAGCTGCACGAAGCGCAGGAAGTCCACCGCGCCGATCTCGTCGCGCAGGATGGCGTGCGGCGGCGCCTCGACGGCGAAGGTGATGACGTCGTCGGTCTCGGGCCGGTAGACGGAGGCCTCGGTGAGGTGCGGGTTGGCGGCGGCGAAGTGCCGGTAGACCGGATCGCGGCGGTTGGCCTGCACGCGGCGGAAATAGTGCCGCGCGTGGTGCGGGTGGATGCCGCTCGCGGCGCCGAGGAGGAGCGAGGCGGTGCCCTCGGGCTTCACGCAGGTGACGCGCGCCGCGGGGCGGATGCCGATGACGCGCGCGACGATCTGGTTGGCCGCGCGGCAGAGGCGGGCGCCGCGCTCGAGGACGTCCGGGTTGAAGAGGATCTCGGGGTTGTCCATGAACCCGCAGATCGAGACGCCGAGGAGGGCATCGCGCTCGTTGAGGTAGCGCGTGACCGGGCCGAGATACGGGATGTCGGTGTAGGCGGCTTGGAGCGTGCCGATGACGGCGGCGTGGATGCAGGCGACGAGGAAGTCGTCGACGGTCTGGAGCGCCGCGCCGTTGATCGTGCTGAGATTGCACATCTGCCAGCCGGAGAGGCGCGTGCCGGGCTCGACCGAGCCGGCGTAGCCGAGCGCGCGGAGCTTCGCGACCTCGGCCTCGTCGTCGAGCGCCCCGCCGACGACCGGATGCAGGCCGATCTCGCAACACGGGTTGCAGCCGTAGTCGGGATGGTCGGCGAAGTAGAATCCGGGCTCGCCGAACTCCTTCTGCGCCGCGAAGAGGCGGCGGAAGAGCGTGTCGTCGGTGCCGGAGCGCGCGAGCACGGCGGAGTTGTTCGAGGCGGAGCGCTGCGGGTTCTTCTCGAACCAGTTGCCGGTCTTGGCCGACATCATCTCCTCGTCGTCGGGCGAGAAGAGGCAGATCGTCGCCGAGCGGCGGATGCCGCCGCTGAGCACGGCGCGCGCGGTGAACATGCAGATGTCGTAGACCTCGATCGGACGGAGCTTGCGGCCGCTGGCGGCGGCGAGGATGGCGTCGACGTCGAGGAGCGCCTGCTTGAGCGGCAGGTGCCCGGGGGCCTTGCCGCCGGCGGTGACGAGCGCGGCGCCGCGCGGGCGGATGAGCGAGTAGTTGAACTCGGCCTTGAAGTGCTCGACGTGGCTGCGGACGAGGAAATGCAGCGCGTCCGACCAGCCCTCGATCGTGTCCGGGATCGTGTAATGCTCGACGGGCAGCTCCATTTCCTCGCCACGCACGGGCAGGGCCGGCAGGCGTTCGACGTGATGCCGCTGCACGCTGAAGCCGCAGCCGGTGCCCGCGAGGAGGAGGAAGAAATACTCGCGGAAGAACTCGAGCCGGTCGACGGGGCTGAAGGAGCAGTTGAAGAGGCGCGCGTGGTTGCGGAGGATGGCGTCGCCGCCGAACTGCAGCGAGCGCATCGAGGGGAGCACGCGCTTCATGGCCACGGCGCCGAAGGCGCGGTGGATGGCGTCGGACAGCGTGCCGCCTGCCAGCCACTCGGACAGAAGCCGGCGGTCGGCCGGAGCTACCGGCGAGGCGTCGTCGGGCGCGGGCAGGCGTTGCGGCAGGCGGACGTTGAAGTGATCGAGGTGCATCGCCATCACGCGGCGCGCGGCCTCGGGAAAGGACTCGCGGCGGCCGAGGTCGCGGCGGAAGCGGGCGTATTTTGACGTGGCGATGTAGTCGCTCAGGCCGTTCTCCGCGTAATGGTTGAGCCGGTGCGCGGCCTGCTTGGCGCGGTAGATGATGTAGGCGCGCGCGACTTCCCACTCGCCCTCGGCGGCGATGGCCTTCTCGACGGTGTCCTGCACCTCCTCGATCGTCGGATGGCGGCCGGCGCGATAGACGAGCTCGACCATGCGTGCGACGCGGGCGGCGATGGCCTGGACGCGGAGAAAGGTCTCGGCATCGAGCCCGAAGCGCGCCGCGGGGTTGTCGCGATGGGGATTGTCGGTCGTGCCGTGGCGGACCTCGTAGAAGGCCAGGGCAACGGCCCGCGCGACCTTGGCGGCGTCCCACGGCACGGTGGAGCCGTCGCGCTTGACGACTTGGCGATCGGCCGGGGCGATGGCGGTGACGGCGTGGCGGGAGGTGAATTTGGACAAAAGCGTGGCGGAACTCATGGCGGTTGAGGTGCCGCATCATACGCGCCGGCGGCGCGGGCCGCTAACCATCGGTTGCGCAAAGACGCGAATCACTGCGCATTTCTTGGCGTGAGAAACCACCGGACGCCTCGGCCACGGAAAGCGAAGTAATCCGCCGCCCCGGGCGCCGTCCCAAGGTGCGCATCGGCGCACAAAACCCGAACGGTGGGTTGTGCTCGCCCGCGTCCCGGATTTACCGCCGCGCCCACCGGCTTCGGCGATTCTCCTCTCGACCGCTCGCCGCGGCAGTTTTCTGTGACTCCCTGCGTCCCTTCGCGGCCGACCGTCAATTCGCCGCCGCCACGACCGCCGCCCCGATGGAGACGGCATACGCCGCCACGAAACTGAACGACACGGCGTCCCACTGGCCGAACCACTCGCGCACGCGTGCGGCCCGGAGGGCGCCATACCAGCCGGCCCAGAACACGCCCGCCGCCGGCGGCACCGCCACCGCCACCTCGGCATCGAACGCCTGAGCGAGCAGCACGAACAGCGCCGCTGCGCCGACCATGTGCAGCACACCTTCACTCGCACCGACGCGACGCAGGGAAAATTGGACCGTGGCTTCCTGTTTCATGCCACCACCCTACCCGAAGCCCCGGTCCGATTCCATACGCAGCCCTGCGTAACGGATTGACCGACGGCCCGGGGCCATCCGGCTAGGCTGGATCGAGCTTGGCCATGCAAACCAACCCGCGCGCGCTGCGATCATTGTAGGGCGGGGTCTCCCGACCCCGCCGTCGTTCTTACGCGGCATCACGTTCGCGGCGGGGTCGGGAGACCCCGCCCTACACCAAAGGAAAGCGCCTCGCTCACTCCGCGCGCCGCCCGCGGAGATTCTGCGCCAACCGCAAAATATCCGCCAGCACGCCGGCCGCCGTCACATCGCCGCCCGCCCCCGCGCCGCGCACCACGAGCGGATACTCGCGATACCGCGCCGTGTGGAACGCCACGAAGGCCTCCGCCCCGCGCAGACCCGCCGCCGGATGCGCCGCGTCGACGCCGACAGGCGCCACGACCACCTGCGCCCCGGCCGCGCCGGGCTCGATGCGCGCGACATAGCGCAGCAACTTTCCTTCGGCTTTCAATTTCTCCACGCGTCCGGCGAAATCCGCATCCGCCGCCGCGAGCGCGCCGAGGAATCTCTCCGGATCGTCCTCGCCGAGGAACTCCGCGGGCACGAACGGCTCCAGCTTCACGTCGCTGAGGTCGAGGCGCAACCCGAGCTCGCGCGCGAGGATCAGCGCCTTGCGCGCCACGTCGAGGCCCGAGAGGTCGTCGCGCGGATGCGGCTCGGTGTAGCCGAGCTCGCGCGCCTTTCGCACCGCCGCGGACAGCGGCACGCCGGCCGTGATCTGCTCACAAAGGTAACCGAGCGTGCCGGAGAACGCGCCCTCGATGCGGACGACCTCGTCGCCCGTGCGCACGAGATTCTTCAAGGTCTCGATCACCGGCAGCGCCGCGCCGACCGTCGTCTCATAGTGATAGACGCGGTAATGCCGCCGCGCCGCCGCGTGCAGCGCGTCGCGTTCCGCGCGCGGCAGGGCGAGCGGCTGCTTGTTCGCCGACACGACGTTGATGCCGCGCGCGAAGGCCGCGCGATAGACCGCCTCCATACCCGCCGACGCCGTGCAATCGACGAGCACCGGGTTCGGCCGGCGCGCCAGCGCGTCCAGCAAGGCCGGCACGGGCAACCGCTCCGTCGCGGCGGCGAGCTGTTCGACCGCGCGCTGCGGGTCGAGCCCGCGCTCGTCAAGGAGACCGCCGGCGCTGGCGGCGAGGCCGACGAGGCGCACCTCGACATCGTGGTGCGCGCGCAAGCCCGTGCCGTGCGCGGCGAGCTGCCGCAACAGGCTGCCGCCGACGATGCCCTTGCCGAGCAGAAGGACGTTGAGCTCGGCGTGCGCGAGGTTGAAGGCCGCGTGCACCGTGCGCACCGCGAGCGCGGTGTCGGCGGCATCGACCACGGCCGAGATGCTCCGCGCCGCCGCACCCTGCGCCAGCGCGCGCACGGGGACGCCGACGGACCCGATGGCGTGCAACATCCGCCCGGCCACGTCGGGCCGCGCGACCATCGCCTCCGCCACGAGCGTGACGAGCGACACGGGCGACAGCACCGGGCCGATCGACAGGTCGCCGCGCAGCATCTCCGCCGCGAGCGTGCGGCGCATGATCTCCAGCGCGCGCGGCTCGTCCGCAGCGGGCACGACGACCGAAAAGGTCTGCCCGAGCGTGGACTCGTTGCTCAGCCACACGCGCACGCCCTCGGCGTCGAGCGCGCCGATGACGCGGCTGCCGACCGGCCGGCTGATGCCGGTGCGGCGCGATTGCAGGCCGAGGAGCGAGAGATTTTCCAGGCTCGTGACGCAGGTCGGGCGCGCGGGATCGGGGTTGCCCGTCGCGTCGATGCGCGTGCCGGGCGCGTCGGGTTGCGTGGTGCTGCGGATCACCAGCGCCGCGCCGCAATCGCGGAGCGGGATGATCGTGCGCGAGTGGAACATCCGCGTGCCGAAATACGCCAGCTCCAGCGCCTCGTCGTAGGACAACCGGTCGACCGGCGCGGCCTCGCGCACGAGGTTCGGGTCGGCGGTCATGACGCCGAGCACGTCGGTCCACACCGTCACGGTCGCGGCCGGCAGGAGCGCGGCGAGCAGCGTCGCCGTGTAATCCGAGCCGTTGCGCCCGAGCGTGGTGGTCTGCCCGTCGCGCGTGCGGCCGATGAAACCGGAGACGATCGGCACGACGCCGTCGAAGTCCGCCCGCAGCCCGGCGAATTTCTCCTGCGTGGCCGCGAGGTCGACCGCCGCCGCGCCGAAGGTGGCGTCGGTGACGACGAAGTCCCGCGCATCGACCGGACGCGCCGCGGCGCCGATTTCGGTCAGGGCGCGGGCGACGAGGGCGATGGAAATGCGTTCGCCGGCGCTGATGACGGCGTCGAGCGAGCGCGGCGAGCACTCGCGGGTCAGCTCGATGCCGGAGAGCGTGCGCTCGACCGGCGTGAGCACGGCGTCGAGGTCGGCCTTGAACGCGCGCAGCCCGTGCGCCGTCAGCACGGGGCGGGCGGTGGAGACCGCCAGCTCGCGCACGCGGCCGAGTTCGCCGCGGGCCTGCGTGATCTCGCCGTCGGCCGCCGAGCGGGCGGCGAGGATGAGCCAGTCCGTCGTGTCGCCCAGCGCGGAGACCACCACCGCCAGCGGCCGGGGGCCGCGGGCGATGAGTTCGAGCACGCGCGGCAGCCGGCCCGGAGTGCCGAGCGAGGTGCCGCCGAATTTGTAGATCTGCCAGGGGGCGTTCATGAAAGCGGGAGTCGCAGCGCGCGCCGCACGAGGCGGTCGAGCTGGCGCCATTCGAGGAGGAAGGCGTCGTGGCCGTGCGGGCTGCGGATCGTGGCGCGCTGCGCCTTTTTGCCGTGGCGGCGCAGCGCGCGCACCAGCGCCGCGGAATCGGCCGGCGGGAAGAGCACGTCGGAATCCACCGCCGCCACGAGCGTGTTCGCGCGGAGCCGGGACAGCGCGGGCCGGCGCGCCCCGGGCAACGGTTGCGTGAGGTCGTGCGCGTCCATCGCGTCGAGCTGCGCGGCGTAGCAGGCGGGCGTGAAGCGGCCGTGGAGTTTCTCGCCGTGATGGTCGAGATAACCGCCGACACCGTGCGCCTCCTGCCGGCGCGCGAGGCCGGCCGGCGCGCGGTAGGTCAGCATCGCGAGCTGCCGCGCCACCGCGAGGCCGCGCGCGGGATCGAGCCGGAGGATCTGCCGCGCGACGTGGTTCCACCCCGCGCTCCACGGCGTGGCGCGGACGCTCGTCGCCAAGGCGATCACGCGCGCGACGCGCGCCGGCGCGAGCGCGGCGAGCGTCAGCGCGATCATCCCGCCGAGCGAACCGCCGGCGACGAGTTCGAGCCGCCGCACGCCGAGCGCGTCGAGCGCGAGGGCGATCGCACGCGCCTGGTCGACGACCGTCAGTTTGGCGCCGCGCGGAAATCCCGGCGCCCCCGGAGCGCTCGAGCCGTAGAACGAGCCGAGGTTGTTGAAGCCGATGAGCCGATGCTTCTCCGGATCGAGCGCGCGGCCGGGGCCGATGAGCGGATCCCACCAGCCCTCGGGACCGCCGGCGCAAGGACCGCCGGTGAGCGCATGGACGAGCAGCACGGTCGGGACGTCGGGACGAGGACATCGCGGCTCGTCGCCCGCGCGGCTCCACCACCAGGCCGCCGCGCGATGCCGGCGCACGACCCCGCCGCGGACGAGCGGCAGGTCGGGCAGCGCGAGCAGAAACGAGATCGGCGCGGAGGGCATGCCTACACCCCAGCCGTCGAGGCAACCGCAGGCAACGCGCCCGCAGGTCATAGGCCGAAAGAATATGACAGTCTCGGGCGCGCCGGTGACACGTCGCGGCGTTGTGCCCGCGCGTCAGCGGCGCGCCAATCGTCGCGTGCCGCTCCGCTCCTTTCCCCTCGGTCAACCCATCCCGGGCTCCGTCCATTCCGTGTCGTGCTCGCTGCCGACGCTGGCGGACGTGATCGGCTACGAGGAGCGCGACCCGGCCGTGCTCGCGGCGCTGCAAAGCGGTTATCCGCGCTTCGCCGCGCACCCGTTCGTGCGCGCCGTGACCGAGCGCCTGACGCGGGCCCACGCCGCGCCCGGCGAACAGATCTGGCCCGTGCTCAGCCCGCGCGCGGCCGCCGCGCTCGTGCAACACCTCGACGCGGGCCGCATCGTGGAGGACGATGGCGTCACCGCCGTGCTCCATGCCGCGGAACCGGCGCTCGCGGCGCGCGCGAAGGCGTGGCTGCAGCACACGGGCACGCTGCTCGGCTCGCGCGCCGCGGAGGAGGCGCTGGTGCGGGCGGGCGAGCGGACGCACCTCGCGGCGGAGGAAATTTTTCCCGGCGACGCGGCGGCGGAGGTGCAGCGCGTGCTCGCGCCGCTGTTCCCCGGCGCGCAGGGAGGCGTGCTGCTCGCGCCGAGCGGGATGAGCGCGATGCATGCGATGTTCCGCGCTATCAGCGCAGAGCAGGCGGCGCACGGGCGCACGGCGTGGGTGCAGCTCGGCTGGCTGTATCTCGACACGATCGCCCTGCTGAAGAAATTCACGCCCGACCCGGCGCGCGATCACCTCGTGCTGCTCGACGTCTCGGACCGCGCCGCGCTCGAAAACTTGTTCGCGACCCACGGCGCGCGGATCGCCGGCGTCGTCGTCGAGATGCCGACGAATCCCTTGCTGCATGCGGCCGACCTCGGCGCCGTGGCGGAGCTGGCGTGGCGGCACGGGGCGCGGGTGGTCTGCGATCCGTCGGTGGCGTCGCCCTTCAACGTCGATGTGCTCCCGCACGCGGACGCAGTGGCGTGGAGTTTGACCAAATACACGTCACCCGCCGGCGATGTCATGGCCGGGGCGGCGGTGATCAACGCCACGCGACCCGGCCCCGCGGAGTTGCGCGCGGCCGTGGAGGCGGAGCTCGACGCGCCGGGCGCGCGCGAGCTGGCGCGGCTGGCCTCGCGCATCGGCGGCGCGGCGGACGTCGTGCGCCGCATCAACGCCTCCACGCCGGTGGTGGTGGATTTTCTCGCGCGGCATCCGGCGGTGGAGCGCGTGTGGTGGGCGGAGCAACCGGCCACGCGCGCGGCCTATGCGCGGGTGAAGCGGCCCGGCGGCGGCGCGGGCGCCGTGGTGTCGTTCACGCTGCGCGGCGAGCTGGCGCGCTTCTACGACCGCGTGGCGCTGCCGAAGGGCCCGAGCTTCGGCATGGCGACGACGCTGCTCAGTCCCTACACCTATCTCGCCCACTACGACCTGCTGCCGCGCCCCGGCGGCGCGGACGGCGCGGAGCTGCGGCGCGCGGGCCTGTCGCCGGACCTGCTCCGCCTCTCCGTCGGCACGGAGCCCGCGGAGGAAATCATCGCCGCCCTGGCGGCGGCGCTCGCGTGAAAAGCAGGGCCGGCTTCAGCCGGCCGCAGGAGCGCCGTTTGTTGCGTATTAAGCGCAATCCGGGTTTGCGCTTAATACGCAACATTCACGCGGGAAGCGTGGGCGGGAGGGAGGCGGGGCGTGATGGGGGTTGGGCCGGCGGTGCGTCGGTCGACGGCGTTGTTTTTACTGATCGGTCATGGCAGGCGGGGCGGGGGTTCCGCAGGCCGGCTGAAGCCGGCCCTACCTCCGGCGGCGAATTTCGACCTCGCCGGGCGGGCGGGAACCGCTTGGATGCGCCGCCCATGACCGATCATTCCCGAACCGACGAGGCGCCCTGGCGCGCCGGCCTGCACAGCGCGCGCGCGACCGCACTGCCGGGCTTCGTGCTCGTGTGCGCGGCGGCGGCGGTCGTCGTGCTCTATTACCGGAATGCCACCGTGCACGCGTGGCTGGAGGAGCTGGCGCAGTTCCGCGTGCGCGGCGGGTTCTACTATTCGGCGGTGTCGACGGCGCTGTTCGCGGGAATCATCCCGTTCCTGTATCTGCGGGCGAGTCCGTCGACGCGCGCGCTGCACCCGTGGCCGCACCTGGCGTTCTTCGCGCTGTTCTGGGGCTACAAAGGCATCGAGGTCGACCTGCTCTACCGGCTGCAGGCGGCGCTGTTCGGCACGGACATCGGCGTTGCGACGCTCGCGAAAAAGCTCCTCTTCGACCAGATTGTCTACAACGGCCTGTTCGCCGCGCCCTACGGCGTGCTGGTCTATGCGTGGAAGGACGCGGGCTTCCGCTGGGCCGGTCCGCTGGCGGATTTCAAGCAGCCGCGCTGGTATGCGCGCCGCGTGCTGCCGGTGATGATCGCCGTCATGGGCGTGTGGATCCCCGCGGTGTTGTGCATCTACTCGATGCCGCTCGCGCTGCAGTTGCCGCTGAATTCGTTGATCAACTGTTTCTGGGTGATCCTGTTCTCGCTCATCATGGTGCGGCAGGGGCACGGGCAGAAGTGACGTCTGCGTCTCCGTCGATCCTGACGGAGGCAGGCGGGACGCCTGCGCTACTTTTTTCCCGCATCAGCGCGCGTGGACGGGGCCGCGAGGGTTTCTGCTGATGGCTGCGCGGCGGGGATGGCGGTTGAACGGGCGGCATGGTCCGCACAGCCTATGGCTTCCGCCGTCCGGCTTGTGCTAGGATGGCGGGCTTCGCCGTGAACACCGTCGCCGCTCCCGTCCCGTCCGCCACCCTGCCGCCGCTGCTGGCCATGATCGGCAATACGCCGCTCGTCACGCTGTCGTTTCCCGACTGGGGCGTGACGCTGCACGCAAAGGCGGAGTTCCTCAACCCGAGCGGCTCGATCAAGGACCGCCTCGCCGCCTGCATCCTGCTCGACGCCCGCGAACGCGGCCTGTTGCGCCCGGACTCGATCATCCTCGAATGCACGAGCGGCAACACCGGCATCGCGCTCGCCATGGTCGGCACGGCCCTGGGTTACCGCGTGAAGATCCTCATGAGCGAGGGCGCGAGCGTCGAGCGCCGCCACCTCATGCGGCATTTCGGCGCCGAGCTGCAGCTGTTCAAGCCCGTCGACGGCTACGGCACGGGCATCGCGTTGAGTGAGGAAATGGCCGCGGCCGACCCGCGCATTTTCCTCCCGCGCCAGTTCGCCAACCCGCTCAACGCGCAGGACCACGTCGATCACACCGGCCGCGAGATCCTCGCGCAACTGCCGGGCCGCATCGACGCCTTCGTCAGCGGCTACGGCACCGGCGGCACGCTCAACGGCTGCAGCCGCGCCCTGCGCGCCGCGCATCCGGCGATCAAGGTCGTCGCGATGGAGCCGGCCGAGGCCGCCATGCTCTCCGGTGAAATGCCCTGCTGCCACAGCATCGAGGGCGTCGCCGGCGGCTACTTGCCGCCGCTGCTGCAGGGCGTGCAAGTCGACTGGCCGGAAAAGGTCTCCAGCGCGGACGCGCTGGCCATGACGCGCCGTCTGGCCCGCGATTTCGGCCTGCTCGTCGGCACCTCGTCCGGCGCCAACGTCGTCGCCGCCCTCCGCACGGCGAAAAAACTCGGCCCCGACGCCCGGGTCGTCACTATCCTTTGCGACCGCGCCGAACGGTATTATTCCACAAAACTCTTCGCGGAAACCCCCGCCTCGTCCGTCTAAGCTCTGGGGAACCCCCTTCCCCGCCCGTCCGTCCCTTACTTCACCTTTCGCCTCCGCCCGCCCGCCCCCCCCCAGCGCCCGGGCGATCCCCGTTTGAAATAAACCCCCGCCCGTCTACTCTCACCCGTGATGCAACTCCGCCGCTTCCTCGCCGCCCTGACCGGCCTCGCCCTCTTCGCCGCGCTCTTCCTGTCCGCCTCCGCCCAACCGGTCCGCAACGGCTCCGTCGTCGCCCAGCTCGTCGCGCACGATAACTCGATCCAGCCCGGCCAGCCGTTCTGGGTCGCCCTGCGCCTGCAGCACGACCCGCATTGGCACACCTACTGGATCAACCCCGGCACCGGTTACCCGACCGCGATCACCTGGACGCTCCCGCCGGGCTTCACCGCCGGCCCGATCGTCTGGCCCACGCCCTATGTCGTGAAGGACACCGCCGGCAAGGTCACCGGCAACGGCTACGAGAACGACACGCTCCTCTTCGTCCAGATCACGCCGCCCGCCGACCTCGCCGTCGGCTCGACCGTGACGCTGAAGGCCTTCGCCGAATGGCTCATGTGCAAGGACGTCTGCATGCCCGGCGAAGCCGAGCTCACGCTCACGCGCCCCGTGCGCGCCGAGAAGGCCGGTCCGGACATGTCGATCGCCCGCATCTTTAATAACACCTTCTACCAACTCCCGCGCGACGAGAAGGAGTGGGCCTTCTCCGCCCGCCGCGACGGCAACCGCATCACGCTGCGCATCACGCCGCGCGCCGAGACGACGCACGACCTCGGCGAATTGCACTACTTCGACGAGAACGCCGTCGTCGACTACGCCGCGCCGCAGAAGCTCACGCGCGATGGCGCCACTTATCAGCTCGAACTCGTCGCCGCCTCCGACGGCCCGGCCGACGCCCCGGGCCTCAAGGGCATCCTGCGCGCGAGCAACGGCATCGCCCCCGTCTCGACCGCCAAGGGCCTGCTGGTCGACACACCCTTCGTCGTGCGCGAGCCGATCAAGGCCGCTCCTGGTGCCGACGCCGTCGCGAAGACCGCGGGCGGCGACGCCTCCGGCGCGAACGCGAGCGCCGCGACCGGCGCAGGCACGGCCGCGCCTGCCGCCACGTCCCTTTTTGCCACGCTTGTGCTCGCCGTGCTCGGCGGCCTCGTGCTGAACCTGATGCCCTGCGTGTTCCCCGTGCTCGGCATCAAGATCATGGGCTTCGTCAACCAGTCGGGCAGCGACAAGGCCAAGGTCGTGCAGCACGGCCTCGTGTTCACGGCCGGCGTGCTCGTGTCGTTTTGGGCCCTCGCCGGCCTGCTCCTCGCGCTCCGCTCCGGCGGCGCGCAGCTCGGCTGGGGTTTCCAGCTGCAATCGCCCGCCTTCGTCTTCGGCATGGCGGCGTTCCTCCTCATCTTCGCGCTCAACCTCAGCGGCCTCTTCGAGGTCGGCCTCTCCGCCACCGGCGCCGGCGCGTCGTTGCAGAGCAAGGAGGGCCTCGCGGGCTCGTTCTTCACCGGCATGCTCGCCACGCTCGTCGCCACGCCGTGCAGCGCGCCGTTCCTCGCCCCCGCGCTCGGCGCCGCGCTCGCACTCTCCGCCGGCGAATCGCTCCTCGTGTTCACCGCCATCGCGTTCGGCCTCGCCGCGCCGTATCTGCTGCTCTCGATCTTCCCCTCGGCGATCAAGTTCCTCCCCCGCCCCGGCGCGTGGATGGAGACCTTCAAGCAGTTCATGGCCTTCCCGCTCTACGCGACCGTCGGCTGGCTGCTCTGGGTGCTCGCCGGGCAGACGGCGCACGACGATTACGCGCTGCTCTGGATCGGCTTCGCCTTCGTGCTCATCGCCATGGCCGCGTGGGCCTACGGCCGTTTCGGCCAGGCCTTCGGCAAACCCGCGAAGCAGGTCTTCGGCCGCGTCTTCGCCGCCGTGCTGCTCGTCGGCGGCCTCTGGCTCGGCTGGCCGAAGGAAGCCGCCGCCGCGCCCGCGACCGACGCCAACGGCGTCGCTGCCTACCAAGTCGTCTGGGAAAAATGGAGCCCCGAGGCCGTCGCCGCCGCGCAGGCCGCGGGCCGCTATGTCTATGTCGATTTCACCGCCCGCTGGTGCGCCACGTGCCAGACGAACAAGGGCGCCGTGTTCTCCTCCGCCGAAGTGCTCGCAGAATTCGGCAAGAAGAACGTGCTCCTGCTGAAAGCCGACTGGACGAACCGCGACGCCGCGATCACGCGCGAGCTCGCGAAGTGGAACCGCTCCGCCGTGCCCTTCAACCTGATCTACGCTCCCGGCAAGCCCGAGCCGATCATCCTCCCCGAGCTCCTCACCGGCGGCATCGTCCTCGAGAAACTCGCCGAAATCGCGAAGTGAGCGAAGAGCAGTTTGTAACGTAATACGTTACAAAACCGCCGGGCCACCGAGCGAGTGGGCGGCGAAAGAAGCAGGGCCGGTCTCCGACCGGCCTTTTTCTTTTCCGCCGCCCAGCAAAGTGGTTCTAACCGGACGCGCTTCAGAAGAACTTCACGCCCGGCCTTGGCACGAGTTGAAGAACGCCCGCACGGTCGCGCAGGCCAGCGTGCAGAGCAGAAGCGAGTGCCACACGAGGCCTCAATCCCACGGCACCGGTCGCACGCGCTTCACGCTCGGGTGACGCGGACTCCGTGCAACCCGTGGCGGAAAAAATGGGCCGGCGGAATCCGGCCCGGCCTTCGCACCGCTTACTTGCGGCCCGCGGGCAGCGGCGTGCGCTCAAGCTCGATCAATTGTTCGAGCTGCGCGAGCGCCTCCTGGGCATCGACCTGTTGCAGGAACCGCCACGCCGCCAGCGTGCGCCGATAGAAGAGCGCCCGCTCGGCTGCGATCGCGGGTCGCAGCGGCCGCGGCCCCGACTGAAACGCCCGCGGTTTCATGCGCTCGCCGATCCTGCGCAATTCCTCGCTCTCCAGCGTCGCGGCCCACGCCGCGATCTCCGCGCGACGCGTTGCGCCCCACCGTGTCACGGCTTCCGCCTTGGCCGGATCGAGCTGACCCGGAATCGCGTAGCTCGAGCGCCAGAACAGATCGTTGAGCATCGGATTCTGCCAGCTGCGCGGAAACATCACGTCGCGGCCGCGATCCTCCTGCGCAAGCAGGTAACGCTCGAACTCAAGCGCGTGGCCCTCCAGCTGCGCAATCTCGCCGCGCTCCACCGCCTCCTTCCAGACGGGCCGCAATTTTTCCTTCCAGTCGGCGGCGAGCGGCGTGACGACCGCGCGGCGTCCCGAGCCGGGCTGCGACGGGCGTCCTTCCGGTCGCGCGAAGAGCGCCTCGAGTTCCGGGCGCGTGCCGGAGCGCAACTTGTCCGCCGCGCTGGGGCATTGCTCGGCGAGACGGGCGGTGAATCGGGCGAACTGCGCCCGGCGTTCCGCCCACAGGGCGCCTTCGCCACCGTCCGCGAGACCGGCTTCCACGGCGGTCTGGTAATCTGCGACCGCCTTGAGCACGGGCGTGACGAGGTTTTCCTCCTCCGCGAGACGCTCGATCACACTCGCCCAGCGCTCGAGAAACACCTCGGACGTGCTGCGCGGCTTGTCGATCGTCTGGTCGACCAGCACCGCCTGCTCATGCGCCTCGGCACACGAAGCCAGCGCCGCGCGTTGCGGCTCGTGCGTGAAGAGGTCGATGCCGAGCAGAAACTCCGGAACGTAGCGCTCGTAGCCCGCCCACCGGTCGGGATCGGGATCGGGATCGCAACCGGCCGCGAGCGAATCCTCGTCCGTCGCGGTGAAACCCGCGGCCGCCGGCAACTTCGTCCCCTCGGTTGCCGGCATCGCCCAGGCCGGCACGAATCCTTCGAACCACGACGGATCGGGCGCGACGCTGCGCGGCGCACCGAGGAAATGAAAGCCGCCCGAGTGGCACTGCGTCATGCAGAACACCACCCGCCCGCGGCCGATGCCGGCGGCGATCACGTCGCGCAGTTCGGACACGCTCAATTCCTCCTGCGGATCGGTGCGCCAGCCGCCGGTTTCGGTGCGCTTCATTTGCCAGAGCGTGATGAGACTCTCCTTGAGCCCCTCCTTCTGCTGCGTGCCGTGGTCGCCGACAAAGAGGTAGAGCGTGCCGCCGTCGCGCACGGTCGGGAGGACTTCGTCGCGCAGCGTGTCGAGAAACGTCGCCTTGTCGGCGCGGCGGTTATGCGGAAGCACGCCCGGCAGCCACGACTCGACGAGCGCGCCGTCGCGCTTGAATTGGCGGCGCGTGTCCGAGAACACCGGCGCCTCGCCCTCGCGGTTGCCGGCGCCGAAGAAGATCCACACGGAATCCTGCGGATAACGATCGAGGAGAAAGGCGCTGACCGCGCGCGCCTGGAGGTATTGCGAGTAATTGTTTGTCAGCGGCGTGCCGCCGCCCGAGTAGAGCACGAAGGCATCGCGCGCGAGCGCAGCCGTCGCCGCGCACAAGCCAACCAGAAGAAGAGACAGCCAGCGTGGACGTGGGATCATCCCGTCAGTGTTGGCGTTCCACCCGGAAAAGCCACCCGACTCGCTTAGTAATTTGGGCCCAAGCGCAGGATGCCGCGGGACGAGGCGGCCTACCCCATGCGGCTGAACGGAGCCGGCCAACGTGCCCCGATGCACTCGGATTCCATCCTTCGATGCTCTTCCCGTGTTTCGCGTGATTTTGTGCGCAAGAAAAAGGCCGGTCGGAGACCGGCCCTGCTCTGTGTGTGGATTGGCCGACGGCTTGTCGGTCCGGCCGGAGGCCGGAACGACAAGGCTGCGGCTCAGTTGCCGCGGGCTTTGAGTTGCTTCTCGGCTTGCGCGAGGATCTCGGGGGCGACCTTCACGCCGGCCTTGGCGAGCGAGGCGTCGAGGATCACTTCGCCCTTCATGTAGCCGATGACGATGTCCACCACCTTGCCTTCGCGGTCGATGATGAACTGCGTCGGGATGCCGCGCACGCCGTAGAGCTTGTTCGAGGCGCGCTCGGGCTTCCGCTCGGCGGGGTCGTGCGACCAGACGATGTCGGGATACTTCTCCTGGTTGCGGCGCACCCAGTCTTCGAATTTGTCGCGCGTGTCGCTCGTGCAGGAACCGAGGACGACGACACCCTGGTCCTGGTATTGCGCGGCGACCTCCTGCGTGTGCGGCATCGCCGCCATGCAGGGGCCGCACCACGTCGCCCAGAAATCGAGGACGACGACTTTGCCGCGGTAGTCGGACAACTTCACGTCCTTGCCGTCGAGGGTCTGGGTCGTGAAATCCGGCGCGGTGGCGCCGATCTTCAGCATCTCGCCGCGCGGCTCGGGCGGCGCGGGCTTCGTCTCCTCGGCGGTCCACACGCGCTGCGGGCGGTCGGCGTCGGCGAGCTTCACGCCGGCGCGGAGGAAGAGGTTGCCGAGCATCTCGGAGTAGCTGTCGCCGAAACCGGCGCTCCAGCCGACGAGCTTGCCCGCGGCGTCGAACACGATGGTGGTCGGCACCGGCGACATGACGCCGCCGAGCTTCTGGCCGAAAATCTTGGCGTAATGCGCGCTCGAGGCGGCGCGGAAGGCGGCCTTCTCCTCGTCGCTCATCTCGTCCATCGGCTTCGCGGGGCGCGCGGACGCACCGGCCGGGTCGGAGTAGAGCGCAAACGGGAACTGCGCGGCGTTGTCCGCGTGCCACTTCTTCACGTCGTCGTGGTTCGCGTAGCCGCCGACACCGACGAAGGCGACGTCGGGATATTTCGCGCTCCACGCGCGCCACTGCGCGAGGTAGCCGTCGCCGGGACCGCTCGCGCCGCTCCAGAGGCCGACGACCTTCACCTGGCCGGGCGCGACGTCGTTCAACGCCACGCGCGTGCCATCGAGGGCGATCACCTCGACCTCGGCGGGCGCGGTGTCGCCGGCCTTCAATTTGCCATAATCGACATAGAACGGCGGGCGCGGGATCTTCGCGGCTTCGGCGCGGGCGCGTTCGCGCGCGGCGGCTTCGGCGATCTGCGCCTTGCCTTGCGCGACGATGGCGTCGTCGACCTTCACGCCGAGGGCGGCGAGGGCGGCCTCGGTGCGGGCGTCGTCCTTGCCGCCGTTGCCGACGATGACGGCGCCGACCTTGCCGTCGCGGCCGATGACGAACTGCGTGGGGATGCCGGTGACGCCGTAGAGCTTGCTCGACGCGCGTTCCTCGAAGGTGGCGCCGCCGCGCTCGTGCGGATCGAAGGCCCAGATCATGTCGGGATACTTCGGGGAGTTGGCGGGGATCCACTTCTGGAACGCCGCGATCGTGTCGCTCGTGCCCGAGGCGAGGACGACGACGTCCTGGTCCTTGTATTTCGCGGCGAGGGCCTGGGTGTGCGGGAACGACGCGATGCACGGGCCGCACCACGTGGCCCAGAAGTCGAGGATGACGACCTTGCCCTTGAAATCGGAGAGCTTGAGCTCGCGGCCGTCGACCGTGCGCATCGTGAAGTCCGGCGCGACGGCGCCGGGGGCGAGCGTGGCGGGGCGCGGCGCGGGTGCCGGGGTGCCGCCGGGCGCGGGGGCGGCTTTCGGCGCGGACAGGAGGCCGCCGCCCATCGCGGGCGCGGCGGGGGCGCCAGCACGCAGCGCGGCGAGGACTTCGTCGACCTTGGCGCGGTCGGCGTCCGTGAGCTTGATGCCGGCGCGGCCGACGATCTCGCGGAGCAGCGCGCTGACGCGCGGGCCCATGCCGATGGTGCCGCCGACGAGTTTGCCCTCGTCGTCGACGACGCAGTAGGCGGGATACATGCCGGCGCCGAAGATCATGTGCGAGATGGCCTCCATGATGGCGCGGCCGGCCGGGTCCCACGACACGGTGTGCCCGAGCGCGGCGGCGTTGTCCTGCGCCCATTTCTCGAAGTCGGCGCGCTCGGTGGCGGTGTTGATCGCCCAGACGGCGAGGCCCTGGGCGGCGTAGGCGGCGTGGAGCTGCGCGACGTCGGCCGGCGGGTTGCGGCCGCCGGTCCAGAAGCTGATGAAGACGTTGCGGCCCTTGAAGTCGGAGAGCTTCACGGGGCGGCCGGCGGCGTCGAGCGTCTCGAAGTCGGGCACGGTTTCGCCCGCGGCCATGTTGGCGAAGCGCATCGTGGGCGTGGCGGGCTGGGCGGCGGTCTTGCCCATCATCGGCACGGACTTCGGGGCGCTGGCGTCCTCCGGCGGCAGGTGCGCGGTGGAGATGGAGAGGCCGGCCTTGGCGAGGAGGCGCGTGACGCCGGGATTCTCGCCGTTGCCGCCGCCGCTGGTCGTGCCGACGAGGCGGCCGTCCCGGCCGATGACGAAGATCGTCGGGAAACCGGTGACGCCCCAGGTGGTGTTGAACACGGAGGATTTCCAATCGCGGCCCGCGCGGTCGTGGGCCGTGAGGAACTTGTATTTGGCGGCGTTGCGGCCGAGCCAAGCGTCGTAGTTCTGGCGCGTGTCGGAGGCGCAGACGGCGAGGAGCACGAGGCCCTCGGCGGCGTATTTCTCCGCGAGCTCGCTGTTGTGCGGCATGGCGGCGATGCAGGGGCCGCACCACGTCGCCCAGATGTCGAGCATCACGATCTTGCCGCGGAAGTCGGAGAGTTTCACCTCGCGGCCGTCGGGGCCGTAGACGGTGAAGTCGGGCGCGAGGTCGCCCGGCTGCGGGCCGGCGACGCGCGTGGTCGGCGCATCGGCCGAGGCCGGCACGACGGCGGGCGTCTGCGCGGCGAGCGGGCCGGCGAGCAGGAGCGTGGCGGCGAGAAGGAGGGCGGAGCGGGAACGGAGCATGGGAGGGAAGGGACCGCGGAAGGCGGCGGGAGCAAGCGGCGGAGGAGAAGCGCGCCCCGCCGGCGCGGGGACGGCGGGGCGCGGGAAGGCAGTGCGGTGAATCAGAAGGGCAGCACGAAGGAGAACTCGTAAGCGCGGCCGAGGATGAGCTGGCTGTGGAGGCCGGCGTTGAAGCCCCAGACCGTGTCGGAGAACGGCGGCTCCTTGTCGAAGACGTTGTTCACGCCGACGCCGAGCCGCAGGCCCTTGCCGTAGCCGCGCCAGACGCCGTCCGCGAATTCGTAGCCGACGCGGAGGTCGAGCTTCGTGACGGCGGGCGTCGGGAGGTAGGTGATGGTGGTGCCGTTGGCGACGAGCGCGTTGCCGGCGTTGTTGGAACGGAAGCTGTCGAGATACCAGAGGAAGGCGGAGGCGTTCCACGAGCCTTTGCGCCAGAAGACGGCGGCGTTGATCTTCCACTTCGGCGGCGCGGAGGTGTCGTCGTCGAGGACGACGGCGGGCTGGCCGGGCGCGAGCTGGCGCGTGGCCTCGAGCGTCGTGCTGGCGCCGAGGTTGACGCGCCAGCGGCCGAGCTGCTCCCAGGGCAGCGTGTAGTCGACGATGATGTCGGCGCTGCGGTTGAGGACGCGGCCGAAGTTGGCGAACACGAGGTCGATCGCGGTGATGCGGCCGGGCTGGTTGAGCGCCTGGTCGGTGGAGTCCGGCGCGGCGCGCGTGATGCGGCCGGGGAAGAGCGACTCGTTGTTGATGATGGTCTGGGCGGAGAGGAGCTGGAGCACGTCGGTCTGCACCGTCTCGTAGAAATTGGCCTGGAGGCTGAGGCCGGGGACGAAGCCCGGTTCGTAGACGAGACCGACGAACGTGTTCTCGGACATCTCAGGCTTCGGGTTCGGGTTGGAGCCGCGGAGAATCGCGACGCCCGTGGTGTTCGTCGGCGTGCGAAGCGGATCGCTGACCGTCGCGGTGGAGGTCGAGTTGGGGATGAGATACTCGGTCACGCCCGGAGCGCGGAAGCCTTCACTCCAGCTGGCGCGGATCAGGAGCGGCTCGACCGGCGACCAGGAGACGCCGATCTTCGGCACGGCCTTGGAGAACGGTCCGATTTCCTCGTGGCGGCCGGCGAACTGGAAATCGAGGCGGCGCGCGAGCGGCTTCGGGTTGGGCTTGCCGACGAGCGGCACGGCGAACTCGGCGAACACGGCGGTGGTGCGCTGCGAGCCGCTGAGATTGGTGCGCGTGACGACGGGCGTGGCCGTGGTGGAATAGCTCACGGCGTTGCTCTCGACCTCGGCGCGGCTGGTGGCGGCGCCGAAGGCCATCTTCACGGGGCCGCCCCAGAACTCGAAGAGGTCGCCGTCGGCCGAGAAGTCGAGGCCGGTGACGGTCGATTCGGAGCCGAGATACGGATAGAGCGCGAGCGTCTCGAGCAGCGCGGCCTGCGACGGCGCGCCCGGCGCGCGCGGGTCGATGAACGGATTGAAACGCTGCGCGGGATCGGCGTGGTTGAGCAGGTTGGCAAAGCCGCCGGCATTGTAGATGCGCGTGATCTGGCGGACCTTCTGGTTTTCCCAGTGCGCGCCGAGGTCGAACTGCCAGCTCTGGCCGAACTGGCCGCGGACGCCCGCCGTGGCGGCATCGGCGAGCGTGCGCACGCGCTGCGACTCGGGCCCGAATTCGATCAGCGCCATGCCGACCTGGACGTTCTGGTTGAAGGGATTGAAGGCGGCCTGGAGGACCGCCGGCGTGCCGAAGCCGCCAGTGATGGAGTTGGCCGCGAGCTGCGCCGTGGTGGCAGTCTTCGACTCGGTCGTGCGCAGGCTGGTGTAGGCATCGAGCCGGTCGTTGATGCGATAGGTGAGATTCGCGCTCGCGCTCTGGCGCTCGGACTCGGGGATGAGGTCGAGGAACTCCGCCGTGCTGAGACGGCGCTGGCCCGAGGCGTTCACGACGGTGGCGGGCGGGATGATGGTATTGGTCGGGATGAACTGTCCGAGTGCGGGCGTCTGCGTCGCGCCCTCGGGCACGAGGACGACGCGCACGCCGGGGAGGGCATTGAAGGTGCCGGGCACCGTGCCGCCCGAGGCCTGGATGACGGCGGGCGAACCCCAGTTGAGCCGGTAGTCGCGACCGTAGACCGGGGCGCCGTCGGCGTTGAAAAAGCCGGTGACGATGCCGCGGTGGTCCTGGTTCTTCGCGAAGCTGCGCTGCCTGGCCTTCAGGTCCTGGCGGTCGAAATATTCGACCGACACCGTGCCGCTCAGGCGGCCGTAGCTGAAGCCATGCAGGACGGACAAATTGCGCTCGCGGCCGCCGCCGTGCTCGGCGGTGCGGAAACCGCCGCTGATCTCGGTGCCGGAATAATTCTTCTTCAGCACGATGTTGATCACGCCGGCGACCGCATCGGCGCCATAGATGGCGGAGGCGCCGTCGGTGATGACCTCGATGCGCTCGACCATGCCGAGCGGGATGGTGTTGAGGTCGACGAAGCCCTGGCGCGTGTCCGACGAGCGGTTGCCCGCGCCGGACTGGGCGGCGCGGCGGCCGTCCACGAGCACGAGCGTCGAGCCGGAACCGAGGCCGCGGAGCGACACGCCGCTGACACCGGTCTGCGCCGCGGGTGCGGAGGCGGAACCGAGGACGAAGTTGAAGGCGGGCGACGTCGTCTCCGTGCGCTGGCCGAACTCGGGATTGAGCTCGTTCGGCGTGCTGCCGCGGCCGGAGGCGATGCCGGAATAGGTCTGCGGGATCTGGTTGAGGAAGTCCGCGAGCGTGAAGGCGCCGGTGGATTTGATGTAATTGGCGTCGTAGGAGCTGACGGGCGACGGGCCGGCGCTCTCGGTCTGGCGGATGCGCGAGCCGAGGACGCGGTAGTCCTCGAGCTTGATCGCGGGCGTGAGGTCGCGCGGCGCGGCCGGCGTGCGCGCGGCGGCCTCGCGGGTCTGCACCGCGAGCGCGCCGGTGGCGGAGTCCTGCACGACGACGAGGTCCGTGCCCTCGAGCATCTGCTCGAGCGCGGCGCGGGACGAGAGCTCGCCGCTCACGGCGCGCGTCTGCACGCCACGCACGGCGTCGGTGGGATAGAAAATCTGTTCGCCGGACTGCTGCGTAAAGGTGCGCAGCGTCGTGGCGGCGTCACCGGCGGGGACGTCGTAATTCTTGCGGGCGGGTTCGGCGGCGAAGCCCAGGAGGGCTGACCAGGTGAGGGCGAGCATCGTGGCCGCGATGCGCCCACGCCGACGCGCGAGGGGTAGCGAGTTCGTGGTGTTCATGGTGTGTGAAGGGTGACCGGAAGGGGACAAGGGGGGCCGGTCATCGGAAACGACGGGCCGCCCGCCTGATTCCATTAGGCATCCGATTGAAAAAAGCGCGCCTGCACCTTGTCCTATGACGGGCAGGCCCGGAGCGCCTCAGCGCGCGCCGCGGATCACGAGGCGACCCTTCTCGTCCGGCGCCACCTCGACGCCGTGCGTCAGCTCGAGCAGGCGGACGAAGGCCGCGGCGTTGTCGGCGCGGAAATTGCCCTCGATGCGGATCGAGCCCAGCGCGCGGTCGGCGATGACGAAGGTCGAGGCCCCGTGGCGGTTGAACTGCTCGATCGCGTCCGCCAGCGGCGTGGCGTTGAACTTCAGGCGCAGGCCCTGCCATTGGAGCGTCTCCTCGATCTCGGCCGGCGTGGCGTCGACGACGGTCGGCGGCGCGGGCGCGGGCTCGGCGAGGTTGACGGAGGCGCGCTGGCCCGCCTCGAGCATGCGGGCGTTGAGCACGACGGGGAAACCGGGATCGGCCGACGCGGGCGGATCGACGCGGACCTTGCCCTCGGTGACGAGCACATCGACGGCGCCGGACTGCATGCGGACATTGAAGACCGTGCCCACGGCGCGCACGCGCACGTCGCCGGCCGTGACGATGAACGGCCGCTCGGGGCCCATCTTGGCCACGGTGAAATGCGCCTCGCCCTGCACGAGCCGCACGCGCCGCTCCGGGCCGGAGAAATCCACCGCGATCTCCGCGCCGCGGTTCAGCTCGACCACGGTGCCGTCCGGCAGCGTGCGCATCTCGGAGAGGCGCACGACCTCGGTGCGACCGGCCGGAGAAAAATCCGGCGCGAACGCCACGAAGCCGAGCACGAGCGCGGCGGCGGCGGCGAGCGGCGCGAGCCAGCGCCACGCGCGAAAGCGGCGCACCGGCGGCACGGCGAGCAGGTCGGGATTCGGGCGGTCGCCGTGGGCGGGGCGCCATTCCTGCAACTGGTCGAGCGTGCGCCACGCGGCTTCGAGGCGCGTGATCGCCTCGCCGTGGCGCGCATCGGCGCGGAGCCAGTCGAGATAGGCGTCCTGTTCGCCCGCGGTGAATCCGCGGTCGCGGCGCGCCAGCCAGGCGGCGGCCTCCGCGGCGAGCGCGTCTCGCGCGGCGGAGTCGGATTCGGAGGGAAGGAAGGAGGACATGGAAAGTTGTTCAGGGCAGGCCGTGCCGCGCGAGGAATTCGGCGCAACGGCGCATGCCGTTGGCCACCTGCACCTCGACCGTGTGCTCGGAGATGCCGAGCTCCGCCGCGATCTCCTTTTGGGACAGACCGTAGATCTTCCGCAAGGTGAGCACCTGGCGGCAGCGGTCGGGCAGCGATTGGATGGCGTGGGTCAAGATCTCGAGTTCCTGGCGGTGGGCGGCGCTTTCGGCGACACCCCGTCCCTCGTCATAGACGGGCGAGGCCGGCGATTCCGTTAGCGGCTCGAAGGCGACGATCTTGTTCCGGCGCAACAGATCGATGGCGACGTGCCGCGCCGTGGTGAACAGCAGGGCGCGCGGCGTCTGCACCTCGCCGCGCCCGCGCGCGCGCAGGACGCGCGCGAAGGATTCCTGCACGATGTCGTCGACGTCGGTGAGCTGCGGGAACTGCCCGCGCAGCCAAGCCCGCAGCGCCGCCTCGTGCGGCAGCACTTCGGCGGAGAACCAGCGGTTGATCTCCTCGGGATCGGCACTCACGGCGGTGTCCCCCACCCCACGCCCGCCCGCCGCCCAAGTCGAGGCCTTTTACCCCCGCGGAAATTTTTTCCATTTCGCCGTAATGGAAACCCCGCGCCCGCCCGTCGAGGCGCGGGAGTTCCAGCAGGTCCGGCTTCAGCCGGACTGTTTTCCGTCGCATTACTCACCGAGGCCGGCTGAAGCCGGCCCTGCTTTACAGCCCGAGCGCCGCGCGCACCTGCGGCTCGAGGGATTCGCCGCGGGCGTCGGTCGAGAGCACGTTGCCGTCTTTGCCGATGAGGAAGATTGCGGGGATCGACTTGATGCCGAAGCGCTGGGCGAACTCGTTTTTCCAACCTTGGTTGGTGTAGTGCTGCGGCCAGGGCATCTGCTCGCGTTCGAGGAAGGCGAGGAAATCCTCGCGCGTCTTCACGCCCGACTGGATGCCTTTCGTAATGCCACCGCCGTCGAGCGAGACGCCGATGACCTCGAAGCCTTGCGCGCGATACTTGGCATAGACGGCCTTCACCTCGGGCATCTCCGCCATGCACGGTCCGCACCATGTCGCCCAGAAATCCACGAACACGACCCGGCCACGATAGGCGGCGAGGTCGATCTCACGCCCGTCGGCGGCGGTGAATTTCATCTCCAGCGGCTGGCCGATGAAACTGAGCTTGCGCGTCCAATCCTTCCCCAGGTCCGCGAGCGGTCCGGGCGCGGCGGCCAGCCGTTCGGCGCGGCTCCGCGCCTCGCCCCGGTCGGCCTGCGCCAAAACTTGGAAGAGCACATACTCCACGCGCGAGCGCTGCCGGGAGTCCGGATAGAGCGCGGCGAACTCGTCGACTTTCGCGGCCAGCGCACGGCCGGAGACCGCACGACCGTGGTCGAGCGTGGACTTCGCCGTCTCGAGTTCGGACAGCAAGAGCGCGGCGTGCGCCTGTTCGCGAATCGCCGCCGTCGCATCGGCGCTGGCGAGGATCTGCGCCAGCCAAGCGCGATCCCGTTCGTGCGCCGTTGCACGGGCGGATTCGTCCGGATGGTCGGCCCAGCGATCCATCTGTGCGGCACGGAGCATCAGTTCCCAACGCCGCGCATCCGCGGGGTGCGCCGCGAGGAATCGCTCGGCGTGGGTGCGGAGGGCGGCGGCCTTCGTCTTCCAGAACCGGTCGTGCGCCTCCTTGTCCCCACGCGGCACGGCGTCGCGCGGCGATTGGTCGTAGACCGCCTTCCACGCGGCGTAATCGGCGTCGGCGTCAGCCGCAGATGCGTTCGCCACCGCCGTGCTGCAGAGGATGCCGCAGAAGAGCCAACCGAGGATGAAGTTCTTCATGGTCGATGCCTCAGAGGGATTTCTTCACCTGCAGATAGACGTAGCGCATGCGCGGGTCGGAATAGCGGCTGTAGAAACCGACCGAATACCACGGCGGCATGCGATTGAAGACGTTGATCGCTCCAACCGTCCAATCCGTGCCGGAGAGAAAACTGCGCCAGCCGCGGGCCTGATTGTTGTAGGCGATGCGATAGCCGACCTGGACATCCCAGGTGAGATCGGAGCCGATGCGGTCGCCGTCGAGGCCGTTGGCCGTCGGGAACTGCGGGGACGGCGCCGTGGTCTCGGTGACGTAGGAGTCGATGTAGCGGCCGTTGATGCCGGCGCGCCAGGAGTCGCGCTCCCAGAAGAGCGAGGTGCTGCCGCGCCAATGCAGGGCGCCGTTGCGCGTGCCGGCGGCGTCCGTCGCCGGACTGGCCGGGCTGATGCGTGTGAGGATCTGGTCGGTGTAGTTGACGCGCGCGGAATACGTGAATGTGCCGATGCTTTCGACCGGCAGGCGGTAGGAAACCTGCAGGTCGTAGCCGCTCGATTCCTGCGACGCGACGTTGATGGCCCGCGTGTCGAACGACGTGACAGGTCCGGCCCAGCCGGCGGGATCACCGGGCAGGTTGGGGCCGCGGATGACGCGGTCCGGGAAGAACGCCTCGTTGGCGATCAGCTGCGCGGCGGTCGGCGTGCGGATGGCGTCGACCTTCTTGATGTCCCAGAAATCGGCGTTGATGCGGAGATTGGGCAGCCAGCGCGGCGTGAGGATGACGCCGAAGTTGAGGGCTTCGGACGTCTCGGGGCGGAGGCTGCTGTTTGGTCCGGCCGTGTTCGTGACGGCGTAGGTCTGGGGAATGTTGCCGCGGAGCGGATCGATCACCGTGACGTTCGTGGTGATGAGCGTGGAGAACGCGTAGTCCTCGAGGTGGAGGTTGCTCTGCTCGGGCGGGAAGAAACCCTCCGTGTAGGAGGCGCGGAACGCGATGTCGCGCGTGAGGCCGAGCTTGAAGGCCGCGGCGGTGGTGTAGGCGGACTTCGAGTCGTTGGCGCTCTCGTGGCGGGCGCTCAGGTTGAAATCGAGCGACTCGATCGGCACCGGACGCCATTGGCGGCTGATCACGGGCAGCACGAGTTCGCCGAGGATCGCGTCGGTGCGGCGCGACTGCTTCGTGTAGCCGATGCTGCGCGGCGCGTTGGCGGGGCCGCCCATGATGTCGATCAGGGGCTGCGCGGTGACCGCCGGGCGCTTGCCTTCGTATTGCCACCAGTAAGCCTCCGCTCCGACCGACGTCTTGATCGTGCCGGCGCGCCACTCGTAGAGGTCGCCCGTGAGCCGGGCGATGATGTTGGAGGCATATTGCCAGTAGCGCTGCTGGGCGACGGAGTTGAAGTAGTCCTCGTTCACATTGGCCGCCACGGGATAAACGTTGTGATCGGCGAGCAGGTTGTAGATGTCCCAGCGCTGGGTGAAGGTGGCGGGGTTGGTGAACGGGCTGAAGAAGGACGCGAGATTGATGTTGTCCGCGCCGACCTGCGAATCGCCGTGGATCTCGGTGACCTCGCTCGTCGCGTCGAAGGACCAATCCCAGTTGTCGCCGATCTTGCCCTTGATGCCGGCGATCGCGCGATAGGAGTCGCGGCGCATGTCCGTGGTGTTCACCCGCGCGTCGTTCATCAGGACGTTGAGGATGACGGCACGGCCGACGAAGCCAGGCACCACGCCCGTGCGGAACGGGTTGAAGGGATGCGTGGCGCTCATCGCGTAATTCGTGCCGGCGCCGAAGAACTTCGGGTTGCGGATCGCCTGCTCGTTCCGCGTGAAGCTGAACTCGCCGTAGGCGGTGAGCCGGTCGCGGACGATCTGATGCTCACCGGTGAGGCCGAGCGCCAGCGTCTGGGTCGGCGTGTAGATGTAGTTTTCGCGATAGCGCTCGAACGAGGGCGTGAACTGACCCGCCGTGGCGAAGAAGTCCGCCGGTCGGAGCGCATTGGCCTGGGTGGGGCTCAGTCCGACCGGGACGGCGGCGTAGCGCACGCCCGGGGCGCCCGGGATGCCGAGATCGCCCGTCGTCGCGCTCAGGCGGATGATGCCGGGCATCTGCGTGAAGTTGCTGATCTGGGTCTCGATCGGCAGCCGCTGCACGGCGCGATTGAGGAGATTCTGGCGCTGGAACAGGGTGAGCGGGCCGCGGTCGCGGTAATCGAGCATGAACGTGCCCGTCGTGCGTCCGTCGTTGAACGAGAAGCCGTGGAGGTAATTGACGCTCCACTCGGTGCTGCCGCCCTCGGTGCTCGTGCCGGCGCGCACCGTGAGCTCGCGGCCCTTGTAGTCGTTGCGAAGGATGACGTTGATCACGCCGCCGATGGCGCCGCCGCCATACATCGCCGAGCCGGACATCGGCATGATCTCGATGCGCTCGATGGCCGCGACCGGGATGCGTGAGAGGTCGCCGCTGGCCGCGCCGACGAGATTGGGGAACTGCGCGCGCGCGATGCGCCGGCCGTTGATCAGCACCGTGGTCTGCTGCGCGTCGAAGCCGCGCATCGAGACGTTCGAGGCCAAGCTGCCCGGACCGACGATCTGGACCGTCGAGGCCTCCTGGTTGGCCGTGCTGTAGCTGGTGATCTCGCCGGAGTTGCGGAGCACTTCCTCGATGTTGGTCGCGCCCATGCGCTCGATCTCGATCCGATCGATCACGTTGTGATAGATGGCGGCGTTTTCGGTGGTGGGAATGATGCCCTTGTTCACCAAGCCATCGACCCGCGAGGAACGGACCTCGTAGTCCTGGAGACGGACCTTGCCGTCGCGCACACTCGCCGGGCCCGCCGTCTGCGCTTCAGCGAGACGGCTTGAGTCGTTTTTTGCTTCGGCCGCCGTCTCCTTGCGCACCGCGAGGGCGCCGGTCGCCTTGTCCTGCGCGACCACCAGCGTCGTGCCCTCGACCATCTTCTCCAAGGCTTCGCGCGGTGTCAGCGTGCCTTGGATGGCGAGCGTTTTCACGCCGGCGACATCATCGGGCGAGTAGAGGAGCTGCTCGCCGGATTGCGCGGCGAACTGCTTCAGCGCGCGCGTCGCGTCGTCGGCGGCGATGTTGAACTCCTTCGTTGCCGCCGGAGCGGCCAGAAGGGCGAGCGTGCTGCAAATAAAGGCGAAGATCACAAACGAACGGCGCAGGCGGTGCGCGACGCCGGACAGGGGGGACGGGGGATGGGTCATGGTGTGTGGACCGGTGCACCGCGCAGCGGCGCCTCGGTCACCAGAAGCAGACGGTCGGCCGGCCCGAACTCTCTATTTTTTTCTGGGCGCCGGAAGCTCATCGCGTCGCCCGCAGGGAAATGCCCTGCGGACCACGCTCGGCGGCGACGCCGAAGTTCTCCTCGAGCAGGCGCACGAATGCCTCGTAGCCGTCCGACCGGAAAGTTCCGCTGAATCGCCTCGCTTGCAGCGCCGGATCGGCCAGCAGGAGCTTGGTCTGGTTGTAGCGGTTGAACTCCGCGACGACTTCGCCGATGGGCATGTCCTCGAACTCGAGCCGGCGCTCCTGCCAGGCGAGCGCACGCCGCACCTCAACGGGAGCGACCTCGCTCACCGCCGCGGGCACCGCGGCGGCGACCGCAGCGAGCGGCACCACCACGCGCTCGCCTTGCACCAGCAACGGAGGTCCGGCGCGGTCCGGCCCGGCAGGCAGCAGGGAGGCGCCGCGCAGGGTATCGTTCACCTGCACTTTGCCCTCGGTCACGAGAACATCGACCGCATCCTCGCGCAGGCGCACATTGAAGGCGGTGCCGACCGCGCGGACGGCCACGCGGTTCGCCGCCACGACAAACGGTCGCGCGGGATTCTTGGCCACATCGAAATGGGCTTCCCCGCGCAGCAGTTCGATGCGGCGCTCGACCTCGGAATAGTGGACCTTGATCGCGCTGTCGGTGTTGAGCTGCACGACCGAGCCGTCGGGCAGGTCGAACTTTTGAAAGGCACCCACCGGGGTCTCAACGGTCGGCCGAGCCGCCGCCAGCTGCTGCCAGCCCAGCCAACCGACCGCCACCGCCGCCGCGGCGGCCGCGAGCGCGCGCCATCCGGCCAGGAAAGCCCGGCGCCGGCCCGCTGGGCGCGGTTCGAGCAGATCGGGCTCCGGCAAAGTCGTTGCAGCGGGGCGAAGCGCGCCGGCGCGATCGAAGTCCTTCCACACCGCGTCGAGCTCGGCGAAGATCTCTCCGTGTTTCGGCGACTGTTGCAACCAGCGCATGAACTCGGCGGTTTCCGACTCGCTCATCCCGCGGTCGCGCAGGCTCAGCCACACGGCGGCGGCGGCCTCGACCTGCTCCGGATCGAACTGGGCTGGGGTTTCCGGGTTCATGCGGCACCTCCTCGCGTCACCCCATGCGCCTTCAGGTAATCGCGCAGGCGCAGCACGCCGACGGCGATGTGCGCATTGACGGTGTGTTCGGACAGGCCGAGCTGGGCGGCGATCTCCTTGTGGGAAAGGCCGTAGATTTTGCGCAGGGTGATCACGTGACGGCAGCGGGTGGGCAGCGCCTCGATGGCTTGGGCGAGCAATTGGAGCTCCTGATCATGGGCGACGGCCTCGGGAATGCCGGGCCTATCCTCCAAGACGGGCAGCGACTCCAGTTCAGCTAGCCCGTCGATCGTGACAATCCTGCGCCGGCGAAAATAGTCGAAGGCGGCGTTGCGCGCGGTGGTGAAGAGAAAGGCCTTGGGGGCGCGGACGACACCCTGCTCGCGCGCCTGCAGCAGCCGCGCGTAGGTCTCCTGCATCAGATCCTCGATGTCCGGATGGCCCGGAAACTTGCCCCGCAAGTAGGAACGCAAGGCCCCGCCGTGAGGCTGCACCTCGGCGGCGAACCACTTCGCGGTTTCTGGATCGGAAGGCGGCATGCGGACGACCTCCATCCATCAGGGTAGCGAAACCCCGAGTCGAGTGGCTTTGTATGGATACCGCTGATTCGAAAACTTTTCCCGCGACTCACTAGTAGATTGTCGCCAGGCGTCCGTCTTTACCTCGTCCGCGCCCCGGTGCGGCGATCTCACACTATCGGAGCAAAGCCGGCAGTGCCCGGTCGAAGGGCCCGGAGCAACAACCGTCGCCGCGCCGGCTGAAGAATGCGGCGGCGATTGAGGTGCGGCCTGCCGTCGGGCCCGGCGCCGACGGAGGCGGGAGCCGACCGGTGCGGCACTAAGTGGGCGTGACCGCGCGGAATCCGGCCGGGCGAGTTGGCACAGGCCCCGGCCGGATTCCGCCGGCTGCACACAACCAACAGTTACCCAAAAAAGGCGATGAGGCGTGCGCGCGAGGGCACGCCGTGCTTGCGGAGGATCGACGCGACCTGGTTCTTGATCGTCGGCTCGGCGCGGCCGAGGACGGAGGCGATCTCCTTGTTCGAAAGTCCCTGCAGCACCAATTCGCACACCCGTTCCTCCGCGGGAGTGAGGTCGACCGACCCGGCCGTCGCCGCGCCCTCGGCCGGCGGCCTTCCGGGCAAAGTCCGTAATACGGACTTTGGCAGGGGGTCGGCGCGGTGGGGGGACGGGGGGAGCCAGGCGGCGGGGGAATTCGGCCACAGGCAACTGGCGCCGACGAGCAAGTGATACGGGACGAGACGGGAACGGGAGGCGGACGCGGCGACCATGGCGAAGGCGGGGGACGTGGGGTTCGTGGTTCTTCGTAATTAAAGACGCACGAGCGGCGCGTTTCCCCTAAGCCGAGCGGCAATTTCTTTAGGCAGCCGTGGCATAAGGGCGGGGCGACGGGTGAAGAACGGAGCGGCGCAGGCGGATTGTCGGCTGCGTGCGGAGCAGGCGGACGCCTGCGCTACTTCGGGGGCGCGAGAATAAAACGCGGGCTCGGCGGGGACGGAGTCCCCGCCCTACCCGGCGGATCGGCTGAAGCCGGTCCTACGAGAAGAGTCTCTCAGAGGCCGAGGAGGCGCTTCACTTCGGCCTCGAGCTTCTCGCCGCGGGCGTCGGTGGTGACGAGGCGGCCTTGCTGGTCGAGGAGGAACATCGCGGGCACGGCGGTGATGGCGAAGCGGCGGGCGGGCTCGGTCTTCCAGTGCAGCCCATCGAAGTATTGCGGCCAGGGCATCTGCTCGCGGGCGGTGAAGTCCTGCAGCACGCGGCGGGCGCGCGCGAGTTTCTCGGCGGCGATCTCGGGCGAATCGGTCGGGCGCAGGGAGGCGTTTTCCAGCGCAATGCCGACGATCTCAAAACCGCGTGCGTGATACTCGGCGTAGACGCGCTTGAGGTAAGGCAACTCGGCGATGCACGGGCCGCACCAGGTCGCCCAGAAGTCCACGAGCACGACCTTGCCGCGCAACGCGGCGAGATCGACGGACCGGCCGTCGACCGCGGTGAAGGCGAGTTCAAGCGGGCGCGAGTCCTCGCGGCGGTTCAACTCGCCGCGGGCGCGCTCCGCGAAGGCGCGGTTCGGGCTGGCGAGGAACGGCGTCCACAGCGCCATGGCGGCCGCGCCGCCGGCGCGGAGCGTCTCGCGGTTCGTGCCGGCGAAGAATTCAAGCGCGGCGGTGCCATCGGGATACCGCGCGGCCAAGTCGGCCAGGCGGGCGTTGAGGGCGGCGAGCGCGGCCGCGTCCGGGTTGCGCCCGAGGGCGCGGGCTTCGCGGAAGAGCACGTTGAGCTCGCGACGTTCGCGGATCTCCCACGGCACGTCGGACGCGGACTCGAGCTCGGCCTCGTAGCGGGCGAGCTCGGCGGTCCACGCAGCCTTGGCGGCCTCGTCGACGATCCAGAATTCACGGCCGAGGCCCTCGCTCGTGTCGAAGCCGGGCTGGAATCCGGTGACGAACTCGGGGCGGCTCTGGAGCATCTGGTGGATGGCCACCCAGCGGAGCGGATCCTGCGGATGCGCGCGGGCGTAGGCGACGGCGAGCGAGCGGATCTGCTGCTGGGCCTGCTCCCGCTGCTCGACGATTTCGCGGCGCGTGAATTTTTTCCAATATGACACTTCCTGCGGTCCGAGGAGGAAGACCGCATCGTTGATGGCGAGCAGCGTCGCGCGGGCCTCCGGCGACGTCGGGACGGAGCGCACCTCGATGAGGCGGTAGGGTTTCTCGTCGGCGGCGAAGGCCGCGACGGCGAGAGCGAGCAGGAGCGGAAGCAGGCGGAAGTTCATCGGGAAAGGAGGCTCGACTCAGAACGCCTTGCGAAGCGTGACGGTGTAACGGCGGCCGCGCGGGTCGACGGCGCCGCTGGGGCTGCCGGTGCTGGTGAGCGGCGGCTCGAGATCCCAGGCATTGAGGAGCGCGACGGTGAGGCGCACGCCGGTGAAGGCGCGGCCGAGCCAGCCGTCGAAGCGGTGGAGCGTGCCGCGGTCGAAATCATACATGGCGCGGAGATTCCAGAGCAGGGTCGACGCCGTTTCGGTGGCGGCCGAGGTGACGCTGGTGCGGAAGCCTTCCTGGTGGATCGCGGTGACGCCGAGACCGAGACCGGATTTCTCCCAATCGAGCGACGTGGTGCTGCGCGTCGGACGCGAGAGCGGCGACTGCGTGGCGACGGGGGCGAAACCGGGCGCCGTGATGGCTTCGTAGCGCGTCGTGCGCGTGACGCCGGCATTGACGCTGAAGCGGCCCCACGCGCCGGCATCGCGCGTGTAACGGAGCGAGTAGTCGTAGCCCGCGGTGTTGAACTGCGCGATGTTGATGGAGCGGTTGTCGATCTCGAGGATGCGGCCCGGGCGGCCGGCGGCGACATCGGCGGGCGTGGGCGTGTCGCGGAGGAACAGGTCGGGCCGGAACGCGAGGCGGTCCTGGAACGAGAGCGAGCTGACGCGGTTCTCCATCCGGATGTCCCAATGGTCGACGGAGAGCGACAGGCCCTTGAGGAACCGGAACGGCGGCTCGAACACGATGCCGTAGTTGCGCGTGACGGATTCCTCCGGACGGAGGTTGGGGTTGCCGCCGGTGATGTTGATCACCGAGCCGATCACCTGCTCGTTGCGCGCGGTGTCGAACAACGTGGAGGGACCGCCCGGGGTGAAGTTGAACGGGTTGCGCGACGTGGGGCGGTTGAGGTCGGAGAGCGTCGGGACCTTGAAGGCCTCGCCGGAGGTGGCGCGGAACATGAGCCAGCGCCACGGGCGGTAGCTGGCGCCGAAGCGGGGCTTGGTGGCCTCGCCGAACTCGTTGTAGGAATCGTGGCGGACGGCGAAGGTGGTGCGGAGGTCGTTGACGAACGGCACCGCACGCGCGGCGGAGACGAGCGGCACGGCGACCTCGGCGAAGGCGGCCTGCACGACGCGCGCGCCGTCGGGCTGGACGGCCTCGGTCGTGGGCGAAAACATCTCGCGGCGGAACTCGACATACTCCTCGCGCAACTCGACGCCGACGGCGGCGGCGATCTCGCCGCCCCACCACTCGACGATCGGACCGTTGGCCTTCAGCTCATACATCCACGTCTGCGGGATATCCTGGTTCGAACCGGTGATGAAATACTGCTCGAGCAGGCCGGGCGGGTTGGCGGCGCCGAAGGTGAGGCTGTTGTTGAGGAGGATCGGCGGGTTGGGGCCGCGGATGCCGGCGCCGAGCAGCGGCGGCGAAAACTGATAAACGGGGTCGAGCGTGATCGGCTCGCTCATCGACCAGCCGATGTTGGCATCGAAGAGCCAGTCGTGCGGCAACCGGCCGCGGAGGCCGACGGCGGCGGACCAGGTGTCGTTCTGGTAGCGGCGGCTGAGGTCGCCGAGTTCCCAGACGATCTTCTGGACGTTGATCGGCACGCCGAAGGGGTTGCCGGGGTAGCCGGCGGGCAGCGTCGTGGTGTTGGCGGGAACGACGTTGTTGGTGGCGGTGGTGAGCGAGACCGGGCCGCCGTTGCCGTAGGAGCGGTAGCGGTTGAAGTTGAACGAAGCGAACGCGGTCAGTCCGGGGCGGAGCTCGTATTCGGCGGTGGTCATCGCGCTCCAGCGGAAATACTCGTTCAGCGCACTCGCGGTGCGGCCGCTGTCGTAGCGTTCGGCGTCGGTCGGCGCGCCGGCGGCGACGAAGTCGGCGATGGTGAGGTTGCGGCCGTCGGAGTTCACCGGGATGCGGAGGATAGTCGCGCCGCCGGTGCCGGGCAGCGTGCCGCTGACCGGGCGCACGACGCCGCCGACATAGACGACGGAGCGTCCGTCGGTGCCGCCGATGGCGCGGCGGTCGTCGGAGGCGAGCCACCAGCGGTCGCGGCGCGCGAGGGCGTTCTGTTCCTCGTAGGAGGCGGAGGCGCGGAAGGTGAGTTTGCCGAGGCGGTGCGCGGTGTTGAGGCTGATGCGCTTGTTGGCGGCGTCGGTGTCGAAGGTGTTGTCGTAGGCGTATTCGATCTCGGTGCCGGAGTAGCTCTTGCGGGTGATGATGTTGATCACACCGCCGACGGCATCGGCGCCATAGACGGCGCTGCCGCCGTCGAGGAGCACCTCCACGCGCTCGATGGCGCTGAGCGGCAGGCCGGTGACCTCGTAGTTCTCGGTCGCGCCGACGCGCTGGCCGGTGCGCGGCAGGCGGCGGCCGTCGACGAGGACGAGCGTGTTGTTGCCGGTGATGCCGCGCAGCGTGAAGACGAGGCGGCCCTCGGGCGCGCCGCCGGCGGAGTTGCCGTCGAACTGCGTGGTGTTGCCCACGGCGAGCTGCGGGATGAGCGTGCGCAAATCCGCGAGCGAGGTGACGCCGGAGCGCTCGATGTCGACGCGCGTGAAGGTGAGCACGGGGTTGATGCCCTGCTCGCCGAGGATGGAGCGGATGCGCGAGCCGGTGACCTCGACCTTCTCGAGCTGCACGATGCCGGCCTCGACGCGGCCGGTGAAACCGCCGGTGGCATCAGGATCAGCCGGCGCGGCGGCGTCCGCGCGCGTCTCCAGCGCCACCGGCGCCCGGCGCACGGCGATGGCGCCGGTCTTGGCATCCTGCGTGGCGGTGAGCCCCGTGTCCGCGAGCATCAGGTCGAGCGCCGCGCGCGGGGCGAAGTCGCCCAGCACGGAGCGCGTGGCGACGCCGGAGACCTGCTCCGGGGAAAAGACGATCTCGCTGCCCGCCTGGGTGGCGAAGCGCTTGAGCGTCTGAGCGGCGTCGCCGACCGGGAGGTCGAAGCGACGCGGGGTCTCGGCCGCAAAGGCGGCGAGAACGAGGAAAGGAAGGAGCAAGGCGGAGCCAAGCATCCGCCAGAACGACCGGGGCGAGAGGTTCATCAATGTGCGTGTGTTCCTAAACACGAACCGCGAGCGCGACGCTTCCGTTAAGCGGGAATTGAAATATTTTCCGGTGCGGGCGCACCCTAACACGGGGAGCGCGAGTCAGAGCGTGCGCTCGGCGGGGACGGAGTCCCCGCCCTACCCCCTTCAGAGGCCGAGGAGGCGTTTCACTTCGGGTTCGAGTTTGTCGCCGCGGGCGTTGGTCGTGACGACCTTGCCGCTCTGGTCGAGGAGGAACATCGCGGGGATCGCCTTGATGGCGTATTTCACGGCGAACTCGTTCTTCCAGAACTTGCCGTCGAAGTGCTGCGGCCAGGGCAGGTCGTTCTCGCGGCAGTAATCGATGAGCGTCTGCCGGTCGCCGGCGCGGTCGAGCGAGATGCCGACGACCTCGAAGCCGCGCTCGTGATACGCGGCGTAGACGCGCTTGATGTTCGGCAGCTCCTCCTTGCACGGGCCGCACCACGTCGCCCAGAAATCGATGAGCACGACCTTGCCGCGCAGCTGCGCGAGGTCGACCTCGCGGCCGTCGACGGCGGTGAACTTCATCTCGACCGCCGTGTCCTTCGCGGTCTGCACCGTGAGCAGGCCGGTGGCGATTTCGGCCACACCGGGGTTCGCGCTGCCTTTCAGTTCCTGGAGCAACTGCACGTAGGCCGCGGCGTCGGCGCGCTCGAGCTGGCCGAGCAGGTTGCGGTAGGCGGTGACGAGTTTCGGCGAATCCGGCGCCCGGCGCTGGATCTCGGCGACGTGGCCGCGGATCTGCTCGACACGCGCGGCGGGCGTGAGCTCACGGTCCGACGCCACCTGCTGGCTGAGGAGGGCGAGCGTGTCGACGACGGCGCCCACCGGGGCGTCGGTCGCGGCGAGCAAGTCCGCCTGGAGTTGTTGCGCCTGTTTCACCCACGCGGCCCGGGCCGCCTCATCGCGCTCGATGAGGGTGACGATCTTCGCGCGGTCCTGCGCGGCGACGGCTTCGTCGTAACCGGGCTTGAGGCCGAGGATGAACAGGCGTGTCGTGCGGAGCGCGAGCGCGGCGGCTTCCCAGCGGCGCGGATCGGCCGGATGATCGGCCATGAATTGCAGCGCGGCGGCGGCGATGCGGTCGTTGTTCCGGCTGCGCCAGAGCAGCGACTCGGAGGGCGGGACCTGGCGCAGCACCTGCGCCTTGCCGTCGGCTCCGAGCGCGAGCCACGGCGGCAGTTGATTCGTGAGCGCGAGCAGTGCGGCGTGGTCGGCGTCGGCGGAGTTCGCCGCGGCGGCGAGGTGCGAGGAGGTGCCGAGGAGCGCGAGGAGGAGAAAGGTGCGGAGGGGTTTCATGGGCGGAACGGAGATCGGGTGTGCGGACGAATAAACCACCGGAGGGGCCGGTTAAAACCGGCCCTACTGACGAGTCTCCTCAGAGGCGCTTGCGGAATTCCAGATAGACGAACCGCATCCGCGGGTCGTTGTAGTAGCTGTAGTAGGGCGCGCCGGCGTTCGTGGAGAGGTAAGGCGGGCGGCGGTCGAGCGCGTTGAGCACGCCGACGGTGACGCGGGAATCCTTCAGGAGGCGGCGCCAACCGGAACCGGCGGGTTCGAATTCGTAGCTGGCGCGGACGTCGAACTCGGTCTGCGAGCGGATGTGGTCGCCGTCGATGCCGCCGTTGGTGTTCGGCACGGCCAGGCCGGTGTTGAAGGCATCCTTGAACGTGCCGGTGTGGCGCGCGGTGATGCCCGCCGTCCAGGCGCCGCGGGTGAGCGTGAGCGAGGACGACCCCTTCCAGCGCAGCGGAGCGCCGGGATCGAGCGTGCGGTCGCCGACGCCGTAGAGGAACGGGTTTCCGATCACGGGCTGCTGCTTGTAGTAATCGGTGTAGGTGGCGCCGACCTGCCACGACAGCGTGCCGAGCTGCCGGAAGGTGTGCTGCCATTGCGCGCGGAGGTCCGCGCCGCCGACGACCACCTGGCTCATGTTCACGACGCTGACGTCGTAGGCGATGACGTTGTTCGCGCTGTCGCGGGTGACGCGCCCGGGGAAGTAGCTGACGATCGTCTGCACGGAGGGCGTGCGGATCTGGTTGTAGCTGACGAGGTGGAAGAGGTCGGCGTTGAGCGTGAGACCGGGCAGCCAGCGCGGCGTGAGGATGACGCCGTAGTTGTAGGACCGGCCCGACTCGGGCAGCAGGCTGCCGTTGCCGCCGCTGGTCACGTCGTAGGTGCCGGCCGGCAGGGTGACGGTGCGGTTGAGCACGGGATCGAAGAACGTCGAGGCGATGGTGCCGGCGCGAGTGTTCCGCGCGCTGAAGAACTGCGTCATCGTCGGCGAGACGAAGGTGTCCGCGTAGCTCGCGCGGAACGCGACGTCGCGCACCGGCTTCCAGAGCACGGCGGCGGTGATCGGCGTGTCGGAGATGTTGCCCGGGTCGAAGGTGCTGGCACCGCCATTGCCGAGCGACGAACGGTAGGAGTAATTGCCGTAGGACTCGCGGCGGACGGCGAAGGAGAACTCGAGTTCCTCGAGCAGCGGAAAACGGAAATCGCGCCCGAAGACGGGGAGCGTCAGCTCGGCGTAGGCGGAGCGGGCCTGGCGCGAGCTGTCGGTGGAGCCGTTGAGCGTCGCGATCAGCGCGGCGGAGGCGGGATTGTTCTGGAGGCGGACGGGGGCGACGGACTGGGCGTTCTCGGTGTGAATCTTCTCCTCGCGCGACTCGGCGCCGAAGGAGAGGCCGATGCGGCCGGCGCGCCACTCGTGGAGTTCGCCGGAGACGCGGAGGTTGCCGACGTAGATTTCGGGCACGTTGCGCGTGGCGATGCGCGCGGTGATGTCCTCGACGTTGACCGTGTTCGGGTGCACGGCGAGGTCGCGGAAGGGATTGTAGACCCCGAGGGCGACGGCGTCGTTGAGCGCGCCGGTGCGCTGGACGTTGAGGCTGTTCGCCTCGTTGCGGTCGTAGGAATAGTCGAGCGCCCAGGCCCACTTTTTCGCGGCGCCCAGCTTGCCCTTGAGGCCGCCGACGAGGCGCACGGTGCGCTGGCGCGTCTCAGCCTCGTCGGAAGGCATGTCGATCGGGTCCCAGAGCACGCTAATGGCGACGCCGGTCGGCCGGCCGGCGGAGGGGTTGGCGCGGAAGGGATTCAGCGGATGCGTGGCCGCGAGGTTCACGCCGCCGATGATGCCGGGATAGGTCGTCGCCACCTTCTGGTAGCGCCAGGCGAGTTCCGTGTAGGCGTCGAGGCGGTCCTGGATCAGGCTGTGTTCGCCTTGGAAATTGACGGAGTCGATCGTCATGGCCGGCTGGAGCAGCACGGCGCCGGCGCGGCGGAAGCCGAGGGGCAGCTGGCCGGCGGTGGAGTTGAAGTCGTTCGCCGCGGGATTGGTGCCGGCGTAACCGGCGGGCACGACGGCGGTGGCGGCGCTGGGGTTGGACGGCAGCAGCAGGCCCGACGGCGCGGTGGTCGAGATGAGCGCGCGGGGCGTGCGGAGGAGATTCGAAAGCACGGTGCGGTAGACCGGGCTGCTGGTCGGGACGGCGGCGACGGCGTCGAGGTAGAACTCGCGCTCGCTGGCGCGCAGGTCGCCGCGGTCGGTGTGCTCGAGGATGATCGAGCCGGAGGTGCGGCCGTGGTTGAGCGAGAAGCTGCTGTAGAGCGTGCCGCGCCACTCCTCGGCGCCGCCCTGCGTGGCGATGCCGGCGTAGAGCGTGAGTTCGTTCACGTTGTAGTGGCGGCGCGTGATGATGTTGACCGCGCCGCCGACGGCGTTGGCGCCGTAGATGGCGGCGGCGGCGCCGGAGAGGATCTCGACGCGCTCGACGGCGTTGAGCGGGATGCGCGAGACGTCGGGCCCGAGCGAGTCGGAGCCGTAGAGGCGGCGGCCGTTGAGGAGGACGATGGTGCGGTTGTTGCCCAGGCCGCGGAGATTGATGCGGTCGGCGGAATCGCCGGGACCGCTGAGCAGGTTCGTGGAGCCGCCGAAGGCCGTCTGGAAGCCGAGGCCGGTGGCGGTGTTGCCGGAGTAGCTGCGGAAGAATTCGCCGAGGCTGCTGGCGCCGGAGTTCTCGATCGCCGTGCGGTCGAAGATCTGGAACGGCACGGCGCGGTTCTCCACGCGGGGGATCACGCCCTCGTTCACCGGGCCGGGAGCGCGCACGCCCTCGACGAGGAAGTCCTGCAGGCGGATGACGCCGTCTTCGGTGCGAGCCGCCGGGCTACCGGCCGGGCGGCTTGGGTCGTTTTTTGCTTCGCTCTCCGCGGCGGCGCGCACGGCGAAGGCACCGGTCTTGTTGTCCTCGCGGGCGACGAGGCCCGAACCCTCGAGCATGAGGTCGAGCGCGGCGCGCGGGGCGAACTCGCCCTGCACCGCGCGCGTCTGCACGCCGGCGACGTTGGCGGGGGAGAACACGATCTCGCGGCCCGCCTGCGCGGCGAACTGCTTGAGCGTCTGCGCCGCGTCGCCCGGGGGAACGTCGAAGCTGCGGACCGGCTCCGCCGCGACGGCGGCCAAGGCGGCGGTGAAACAAAGCACGAGCGCGAGCGCCCGGCGGAGGAAGGGGGGTGAGGGGATCATCGGCGTGCGGGTTCGAGAGGAAGAACCGCGGCGGCGCGCTTTCCGTTAGGAAATTTTTCGCGCGTGCGCAGTCGGGAGCCGGACGCCATGGCGCAGAGTGTGGTCGCGGCGGACGGCGGCGCAAGCGCGCGGAGCGGGGCGCAGAAGCAGGGCCGGTCGGCGACCGGACGCTGAGACGTTGCGCAAAAGGCCAGTCGGAGACTGGCCCTACTTGGGCGCGCTCACTTGCGGTGCAGCGCGATCTCGGCCTCGCCGCGCCACTCGGCGCGGAGACCGAAATCGGACTCCATCAGGCGCACGAAGCCCTCGACGTTGTCGGAGCGGATCGTGGCGCTGAGGCGCATCGCCTCGAGGCGGGCATCGGCCAGGCGGAGCTGCACGACGTTGCGGCGGTTGAACTCCGCCACGATGTCGGCCATCGCCGTGTCGGTGAAATCGAGGAGGCGCGGCTGCCACGCGAGGCGGCGGGCGATCTCCGCCTCGTCGAGCGTGGCGACGGCGGTGACCGGCGCGGCCGACTCGATCGGCACGACGACCTGCTGGCTGGCGGTGAGGAGGACCTCGGCCGGCGGCGGGAGATTTTCGCCCGCCGCCGCGGACGCTGCCGCCGCGACCGGGCCGCGCACGCCGACCTTGCCCTCGGCGACGACGACTTCGACGTCGTGATTGCCGAGGCGGACGTTGAAGACGGTGCCGACGGCGCGCACGTCGACGCCGCCGGCGCTGACGATGAAGGGGCGCGCGGGGTTCTTCGCGACGGCGAAGCTGGCCTCGCCGCGGAGGAGTTTCACGCGGCGCTCGCCGGCGGTGAACGCGAGGTCGATCTGCGCGCCGCGATTGAGCGTGACGACGGAGCCGTCCGCGAGCGTGCGTTCCTCGATCGGGGCGGCGAGCGCATAGGACGGCGCGACGGCGGGAACGGGCGGCAGCACGACCGGCGCGGGGCGCGGCCACCAGACGACGGCGGCGAGAATGACGGCGGCCGCGGTGGCGAGGAGCTGCGGCCAGTAGCGCACGACGCGCTCGCTCGGCGCGGGGCGGAGCAGGTCGGGATCGGGCAGGGCGTGGACGGAGTCCTGGATGCCGGCGAGCCGGTCGAGTTCGTCCCAGCCCCAACGGTGCTCGGCGATCGCCTCGCCGTGGCGCGGATCGGCGGCGAGCCATTGCGAGTAGGCGTCCTGCTCGGCGGCGGTGAGGCCGCGGTCGAGACGCAGCACCCACTCGGCGGCGGCCTGGCCGACGGGGTCGTTCTCGGGCGGAGGAGGAAAGGGAATGGGTTTCATGGGCGGACGCGGCGGCTGTGGCCGTGGCGGCGGAAAAACTCGATGCACTTGCGCAGGCCGATGGCGCCCTGCGCCTCCACGGTGTGCTCGCTGATGCCGAGGCGCTCGGCGGTCTCTTTCTGGGACAGGCCGTAGATTTTGCGCAAGGTGAGCACCTGGCGGCAGCGGTCGGGCAATGACTGGATGGCTTGGATCAAAAGTTGGAATTCCTCGCGACGGGCGAGCGCCTCGGGCGTATCGACCGTCTCATCCAAGACACTCAACGGATCGATTTCCGTGCAACCGGGCGGACGTTCGTAGCCTTGATGGCGGAGGCGGTTGAGCGCGAGGTTGCGGACGGTGACGAAGAGGAAGGCCTTGGCGTTGGCGATCGGGCCGGAGGCGTGGGCGCGGACGAGCCGCGCGTAGGCGTCCTGCACCAGGTCGTCGACGTCCGCCACGCCCGGGAAACGCGCCCGGATCCACGCGCGGAGCTTCGCGTCGTGCGGGAGCACTTCGTCGACGAACCAGCGGGCTTGCTCGGGGTCTTGCGGGGGCACGGCGGAGCGGGAAAGGGGGGATCTGCTTCTTAGACACATAGTCCGGACGGACCAATTAAAAGAATTTCGGGATTTTTCGCGGCCGTCGTGGCGGCGGCCGCGCGCGGATGCGGCGAGGTTGCCCAAAGCATTCGGAGAAATAAACTTCCGCGCTCCCCTGCCCCGCCGCCGGGCCCCGGCGATTCCGGTATCGCCTCGGGGCGGCGGGCGCGCATGGATGACACTTTCCCCGCCTGTGAAAGATCCCGACCACGCCCGTTCCGTCACCTTCCTCCTCGGCGCCGCGCTCTGTTGGAGCCTCGGCGGCGTGCTGATCAAATGGGTGCAGTGGCCGCCGCTGGCCGTCGCGAGCGGGCGCGGGTTGATCGCCGCGCTGTTCCTCGCCGCCGTGTGCGCGCGGCGGCTGCATTTCACGTGGTCGCACGTCCAACTCGGCGCCGCCGTCGCCTACGCGCTGACGACCGTGACCTTTGTCGCGGCGACGAAACTCACCACCGCGGCCAACGCCATCCTCATCCAATACACCGCGCCCGTCTGGGTGGCGCTGCTCGGCGCGTGGTTCCTGCGCGAACACCCGAAGCGCAGCGACTGGACCGTGATGGCGCTGGTCTTCGCGGGCATGGGTATCTTCCTCTACGACGGCCTGCGCTTCAGCGGCCTGCTCGGCAACCTCATCGCCATCTCGAGCGGCGTGACCTTCGCCGCGCTCGTGCTGCTGCTGCGCAAGCAGAAGGACGGCTCGCCGATCGAATCGATCATCCTCGGCAACGTGCTCGCCTTCGTCATCGGCCTGCCGTGGCTCGTCGACGCACCGGCGCTGCCGTGGGACGGCTGGCTCGCGCTCGGCACGCTCGGCACCGTGCAGCTCGGCATCTCGTATCTGCTCTACGCGCGCGCGATCAAGCACGTCACCGCGCTCGAAGCCGTGCTCATCCCCGTGATCGAGCCCGTCCTCAATCCCGTGTGGGTCATGCTCGTGCTCGGCGAAAAACCCAGCGCGATCGCGCTGCTTGGCGGCGCGATCGTCATCGGCGCCGTGACCTGGCGCGCCATCGACTCGGTGCGGCGACCGGCGCCCATTCTCCCCGGCTGACATGCGCGGGCTGCGTGCAGTGCTGGCCCTGTTCGTCAGCGCGGCGGTGGTCGCCCGCGCGACGGAAGACGATATGCGCGAATGCGTCGTGCTCCTGCACGGCGTGGCGCTCTCCGGGTGGGCGATGCAGCCGCTGGCGCGCGCGCTGGAGGAGGCGGGCTACCGCGCGGTCAATGTCAGTTATCCGTCGCGCACGCTGCCGCTGGAGGAGATCGCGCGCGATTTCCTGCCGGCGCAGCTCGCGGCGCAAGGCGTCGCCGCCGCGCCGCGCGTGCACTTCGTCGCGCACTCGATGGGCAGCCTCGTCGTGCGCGCCTACCTGCGCGACCGCCGGCCGGCAAATCTCGGCCGCGTCGTCATGCTCGGGCCGCCGAACCACGGCAGCGTGGCGGCCGACGCGGCGGCGGAATGGGCGCCGCTGCGCTGGCTCGTCGGCGTCAACCTGCCGCGCCTCGGGACGGGCGAGGCGGGCGTCGCGCCGCGACTGGGCCGGGCGGACTTCGAGGTCGGCATCATCGCCGGCACGTCGCGCGTGAATCCGCTTTTCGAGACCGTGCTCAAGGGCGAGCACGACGGCGTGGTGACGCTCGAGTCGGCACGGCTCGACGGCATGAGCGATTTCCTTGTCGTCCCGCATTCGCACACGGTGATGTTGTGGCGCAAGGAGGTGATCGCGCAGGTGGCGGAGTTCCTGCGCCACGGAAAATTCCGACGCGAGATGCAGGGCGGGGTCTCCCGACCCCACCGCGAACGGGATGCCGCTCTCGACAATAGGCGGGGTCGGGAGACCCCGCCCTACAATAGACACGTCCCGCGGCTCACGCGCGCTTCGGCGGGCGGAGCTGGATGAGGAGATTCGCCGCCGTGATGAGCGCGCCGCCGACAAGCAGCTGCCAGGTGAGCGTCTCATTGGCGTAGTGGAAGCCGGCCCAGACGGAGAACACGCCGGGCAGGAACAGCGCCATGACGGAGGTGAAGATCGGCTCCGTCGTGTAGAGCAGGCCGGCCTCGGTGGCGGTGATGTGCGGCTGCCAGCGGTTCATCAGTGTGAACGAGCCGATGGTGCAGAACCCGGTGAGGAGGACGGTGAACAGCAGCCAGGGTCCCGAAGTCCACGGCACGAGCACGTCCGCGGCCTGCGGCGCGGTGCCGAGCGCCATGGCCGTGAAGATCGCCGCCTGTGTGGTGAACATCACGGTCGTGACCGGCCGCACGCGGTTCCCGGCGAAGCCCTTGTGCTCGAGAGTGAGGATCTGCCACATGAAGAACACGGAGCTGAGCAGCGTCTCGAGTTCGCCGCGGCCGAGGTGCAGCTCGTGCCAGTCGAAACGCGCGAGCACCGCCGCCCCCGCGAGCACGAGCGCGGAGGCGGCCCAGACGACGGGCGCCGGCCAGCGGCGCGAACGCAGCGCGAGCCACGCCGGGATGAGGATGACGTAGAATTGCGTGAGGAAGGCCGAGGTCGATGCCGTCGTGAATTGCAGGCCGTCAGTCTGGAACAGCATGCCGCACGACGCCGAGAGCCCGAGCAGCACGCCCTGCTTCACCTCGCGCGCGCTGGCGTCGCGCATCTGCCCGAGTGAGATGAGCCACATGAACGCCGCGCCGAGCAGGAAACGCGGCGCGATGCTCATGGCGGTGATGAACCAGTTGCCGCTGCCCGGCAGGAGCTGCTCGTGCGCGTGCGCGATGGCCTTGATGAGCGGAAAGCTGAGGCCCCAGAAAAAATTCGCCAGCAACAGCATCAGCAGGGCGGTTCGGTGCGTGGCGCGGTCGGTCATGGGAAACGCGAAGGCTACGCGCGCCGGGCACACCCCTCCAAGCCGAATCCCCCGCGCCCGGCCACCCCGCCACAGACCAAATCCCGAGAATCACCCTCGCGGAACATGACACTTAATAAGTGTCATGTTCTGCGGGCCCGCTCAGGGGCGCAGCTGGCTGAGCAGCACCGCGTGGAAGAGCGAGTCGCGCAGCGGTTTCTTCAGCAGCGCGCGGAAGCTGCCGCGCAACTCGTCGCGCTGGGCCGCGGACACCGTCACGGGCACGAGCCCGACCGTGGGCGTGCCGGCGACGCCGGGTTGCACGCGCAGGAGCTCCGGCCAGAGCGCGGCATCGCGCGCAAGGATGTCGACCACGAGAAGGTCGTGCGGGCCGGCGGCGGCAAGGCGCGCGATGTTCTCGCACGTGACGACCTGCAGGCCCCAGGCCTGCAGCAGCGCGGCGAGGCTGCGGCGGACGCGGCTGTTGGCCGAGATGAAGACCACGCGGCGCGACGGCAGCGGCGCGAGCGGCTGCGCGGGCTCAATGATGCGCACCGGGATCTCGAAGCGGAACTCCGAGCCGGTGCCGAGCGCGCTGGCGACCTCGATTTCGCCCTCCATCAGGCGCACGAGGCTCTGGCTGATCGCGAGGCCGAGACCGGCGCCGCCGTGGCGGCGCGTGCTGGAGGCATCGAGCTGGCTGAACGGCTGGAAGAGCCGGTCCTGCTTTTCCGTCGGGATGCCGATGCCCGAATCGCGCACCGCGAAGAGCAGGCGGGTGCGTCCCGGCGCGCCGCCCTCCGCCGGCCGGCAGGCGAGTTCCACCTCGACCTCGCCGCTGGGCGTGAACTTGATCGCGTTGCCGACGAGGTTGACCAGCACCTGCCGCAGCCGGCCCGGATCGGCCATGACGTAGGCGGGCACGTCGGGGGCGATAGTGGTGATGAGTTCGAGGTTCTTCTCAGCGGCACGGGTGGAGAGCAGCTCGACGGCCTCCTCGACGATCTGGCGCGGCACGCAGGCCTGGAGGTCGAGCTGCATCCGGCCGGCGTCGATGCGCGAGTAGTCGAGCAGCTCGTTGGTGAGCGCGAGCAGGGCCTCGCCGCTCTTGCGGATCGTCTCGGCGTAGTCGGCCTGCTCCGGGGAGAGCGGGGTGTCCTGGAGCAGCGTGGCGAAGCCGATGATGCCGTTGAGCGGCGTGCGCAGCTCGTGGCTCATGACGGCGAGGAACTCGCCCTTGGCGCGATCGGCGGACTCGGCCTGGTCGCGCGCGCGGCGGAGGTCGTCCTCGACGCGCTTCTGCTCGCTGATGTCCTCGAACACGCCGACGAGGTTGACGACGCGGCCGCCCGAGTCGCGCACGGGGGAGAAGATGGCGCGAACGGGGAGAATCTCGCCGTTGCGCCTGCGGAGCTCCATCTTGCCCTGCCAGCGGCGGCCGGCGAGCAGCTCGCGATGGACGGCGGTGCGCGCGGCCTCGTCGAGGTCGTCCGGCAGCAGCGCGCGCGAGGGCTGGCCGACCAATTCCTCGACCGCATAGCCCGTCATGGTGACGCAACCGTCGTTGACGTATTCGATCACGCGGTCGGGCGAGGTGATGATGACGGCGGTGTGGCTTTGCTGAATGGCGATCGAGAGGCGGCGGATCTCGCGGTGGAAGGCGCGCTCGCGGCGGAGAAAGAGGAAGGCGCCGAAGGGCACGCCGAAGAAGAGCAGTGCGAGCGCGGCGGCGGTGGCGCCGGCGCCCCACACCTCGCGCTCCCACTGCGAGGCGTCGAGATCGAGGCCGAGCACGACGCGCGGGGCGCCCGGCGGCGGCAGGTCGCCGACGGGCGCGTAGGCCGTGACCCATTCACCGAAGGAGTCGCGGAGCGGGCCCTCGGTGGCGGGGCGGAAGTCGCGGAGGATGGACTGGAGGCCGGGCGAGTTGACGGCCTCGGGGTAGTCGTCGCCGGGGAGCGATTGCGCGGCGGAGCCCTCGGGCTCGGAGTCGGCGAGGAAGATGACGCGGCCGGGCGTGTCGGTGGTGCGGAACAGGTAGATGAAGCGCACGCCGGTGCCGATGGCGCGCAGGCGCATGAGGCGCTCCTTGACGGCGGCGTAGGCGTCGGTGCCGAGGTCGGCGCGCGTGCCGCTGAGCCGGGCGAGATCGGGCGTGAGGAAGGCGACGGCGCAGCGCTGCGCGCGGTCCGTCCACTGGCGGAGCAGGAAGGCGCGGTGCTCTTCGGCGCGCCACCAGCCGATGGCGCCCGCCGTGGCGAGGATGAGCAGCCACGCGAGGCTGCGGCGGAGATGGGGCCACGGGATGCGCACTGCGGAGCGGATTGCCCGCGAGCCAATCCCGCCCCGCGGGAACCGGCAAAACAAAACCGCCGCGGATTGCTCCGCGGCGGTCATTCAAAAATCGGATCGGCTCCGGATCAGGACACGTGCTTCGACACGAGCTTGGTCATGTCGAACATGCTGACCTGCGACTTGCCGCCGAACACGGCCTTGAGGGCGTCGTCGGCGTTGATCATGCGCTTGTTCTTCTTGTCCTGGAGGCCGTGCTTCTTGATGTAGGCCCAGAGCTTCTTGGTCATTTCGGTGCGGGGAAGCGGCTTGGCGCCGACGACGGCCGCGAGGGTGGCGTCCGGGGTGACCGGGGCCATGAACTTTGCGTTGGGTTTGCGAGCAGATTTCTTTGCCATAGTGCTTCCCGTATTAGAACGGGCCGGGGGCGATGCAACGATTTTCTAGAGGGAAAAATCATAATCTTCAGAGGGAAAACGCGCTTGAATCCGGCCGGACGAGCCGGCAAGCGCGCGGCGGTGGAGGCGGTTCCGGCCTTGCGCGCCGCCGGGTGGCGGGCCAGAGTGCGCGGCGTCGGAACGGTTGTTTGCCAGACTTTGCCGCCACGCAGGATCGTCAGGTGAGCGCCGTGTCAGTGTTCGGTGATGATTTGAATCCCGGCAGTCGGGAACGGGCGGAACAGCAGGCAGCACCGCCCGAATCCCCATGGAAAACAGCAAGCTCTACGTCGGAAACCTCCCGTTCACCAGCACGGCGCAGGACCTCGAAGCCCTCTTCGGCCAGGCCGGCACGGTCAGCGTGGTGGAGATCATCTTCGACAAGTTCACCGGTCGCTCGCGCGGCTTCGCCTTCATCACGATGGGCAGCCCGGAGGACGCGCAGAAGGCGGTGGAGAAGTTCCACGGCTACGAACTCGGCGGGCGGCAGCTCGCCGTGAACATCGCGCGGCCGCGCGAGGAGCGTCCGCCGCGCGAAGGCGGCGGGGGCGGCGGATTCCGGGGCGGTGGCGGCCGGGGCGGCTTCGGTGGCGGCCGCGGCGGCCCGCGACGCTTCGGCGGCGGGGGTGGCGGCGGCTTTCGCGGCGGCGACCGCGGCGGCCGCGGCGGTGACGACCGGCGCGGCTACGGCGACCGCGAGTGAGCCGCACCGCGAAGCGCCGACATCGTCGCAACCGATTTCCGAGCCCCGCCTCCGTGCGGGGCTTTTTGTTTCAGCGCGGCCGGGAGGATGGAGCGGTGCACGCGTTGACCTCAACGCGTTCGGGAGCATGAGCGCGTTGGGGTCAACGCGCTCCACCTTCCGGCGGCTTGTATCAGAGAAACCGCCGCTCCCACTCCGCGTGCGGCAACGGCGTGGGGCGATACGGTCCGAGCAGGCGGTAGCGGAAGCGGGCCACGACCTTGTAGACCGCATCGCGCAGGCCGCGCGGCACGACGCGAAGCTCCGCGCACGCGCCGATCCAGCCGCCGGCCACCGCACACGCGGCGAGCACGCCGTCCGTGCGCACGAGGTAGCGGCCCGGCGCGGGGCGGTTCCAATCGGGCACGAAGATCAGCGTGTCGAAATCCTCCGTCGGCAACCCCTGCGCCCGCAGGAACGCCTGCGCCGGCGCGCCCTGCAGCGCAGCGAAGCTCAGCGCGCCGGCGCGGTCGGCCCGCAGCAAAAGGCGGACACACGCGTTGCACAGCCCGCACTCGCCGTCGTAGAGCAGCACCGGGCGGACGGGAGCGGACATGTGGACGAGGCGCGCCTCAGTTGTTCAGCGCCGGGGCGCCGCCCGGCGGCGGCGGGACGCCGGCCGAAGGCAGCGAGGCGACGTGCACCGTCTGCGTCGGGAACGCGAACGAGAGCCCGCGCGCCTCGACGGCGCGCATGAACGCGAGGTTCAGCCGCATCCGCAGCTGCATGTGCCGGTGGAAATCCGGATCCTTCACGACGTAGACGATCCAGATGTCGAGCGACGAGCTGTTGTAGTCGCGGAAATAACAGATGACCGACGTCGGATCGACCTCCTCCTCGGCCAGCAGCAGACGGCGGAACTCGGCCACGACGTCCTCCATCTGCGCGGCGGTCGTGCTGTAGGTCAGGCCGATGACCTGCTCGACGCGGCGGCCGTTGAACCGGGCGAGGTTGGTGATGATCTCGCCGGCGACGGTCTTGTTCGGGATGACGACGAGCGAGCGGTCGAGGGCGCGGATCTTCGTCGAGCGCAGGCCCATGTCCTCGACCATGCCGACGATGGTGCCGATGCGCACGGTTTCGCCGATCTTGAAGGGCTGGTCGACGGCGACGACGACGGAGCCGAAGATGTTCGCGATCGTGTCCTGCGCAGCGAGGGCGAAGGCGAGGCCGCCGATGCCGAGGCCGGCAAGGAAGGCCTTCACGTCGGCGCCGAGGCTCTGCGCGATCATCAGCACGCCGAAGATGAAGACGATGGCGAGGAGCGTCTTCTTGATCCACGGCATGAACGGCGCGAGGCCGAGCTGCCGGTCGCGCGCCACGCTGCCGAGGTGGTCGAGCACGGTGTTGAAGATCCGCAGGAAGCCCCAGAAGATGACGAACGAGAACGCCATCGTGTAGGCGTAGCGCAGCGTGTCGTCGGCGGTCTCCGAGAGCTTGAGCACCTTGATGGAAGCGGTGGTGCCGACGACGACGATGAGCGCCTTCACCGGGCCTTCGAGGGCGGGGAAGAGCTTGTCGTCGAGCGTCGTCTGGGTGCGGGCGGCGAGCCGCTTGAAGAAGGCGAAGAGCAGCGTCGTCACCACGCGGCGCAGCACGTAGGCGACGAGCGTGATGAGGAGGGCGATGGTGTAGTGCGTCGCCGTGTTGCCGCTGGTGCGGATGTCGAAGACCTCGAGGATGAGGTCGACGAGGTGCTCGAGGAAGTCCGGCGCACGCGGACTGGCGTGGCCGCTGGCGACGGCGGCGGCGGCGGCGGTCTTTTGGGCCGGGGTCGCCGCGGCGGTGCCGGCGCCGGTCTCCGCGGACGGGCCGGTCTCGGCCTGGGCGAGCGCGGGGACGGCGACGAGGGCGAGCGACAGGAGGACGAGGAGAATCCGGAGGCAGGACATCGTGCCGAGAAACCAAAAGCCGGCCCGGGCGATGTCAAAGGCTAAGGCCTGCGGCGGCGGCGGGCGGGTGTTTTCGCTCCTTGCGGCGGCGAGCGGCGACGGCACAGACTGCGCGCTTCATGTCCCCGACTCTCGCCATGTTCAGCACCATGCCCTGGTGGGCGTGGGCCGGTTTCCTCGCCTTCGTGGCCTGCATGCTCGCGCTCGACCTCGGGGTGTTCAACCGGAAGTCCCACGTCGTCTCGCTGCGCGAGGCGCTGGCGTGGTGCTCGGTGTGGTTCGGGTTGGCGATGGCGTTCAACCTCCTCGTCTCGCAGAAGCTGGGCCCGCAGGCGGGGCTGGAGTTTTTCACGGGCTACATCGTCGAGCTCTGCCTGAGCGTGGACAACGTCTTCGTCTTCATCGTCATCTTCCAATACTTCCGCGTCGACCCGCGCTACCAGCACCGCGTGCTGTTCTGGGGCATCCTCGGTGCGGTGGTGATGCGCGCGATCTTCATCTTCGCCGGCATCTCGCTCATCAACAGCGTGCACTGGATCATCTACGTCTTCGGCGCGTTCCTCGTCTACACGGGGATCAAGCTTGCGCTGCCGAAGAAGGCGGACGGCTTCGAGCCGGAGAAGAACCCCGCCGTGCGCCTCGCGCGCAAGTTCATCCCGGTGACGCCGCACTTCCACGGCGGACACTTCTTCGTCCGCGTGCAGGGCAAGCGGCACGCCACGCCGATGTTCCTCGTGCTGCTGATCGTCGAGACGACGGACGTGATGTTCGCCCTCGACTCGATCCCGGCGGTGATCGCGATCACGCGCAATGAGTTCATCGTCTTCACGTCGAACATCTTTGCGATCCTCGGCCTGCGCTCGCTCTATTTCGCCGTCAGCGGCGTGATGCAGCTGTTCCGCTACCTGAACGTGGGGCTCGCGATCATCCTCGTCTTCGTCGGCGGGAAGATGCTCGCGTCGCACTACGTGACGGTGCCGATCAAGATTTCGCTCGGCATCATCGGGGCCGTGCTCGTCGCCTCCATCCTCGCCTCCGTCCTCATCCCGTCGCAGCGCAAGCCGGAGTAAACCCCGCGCCCCGCGCCCCGCGCCGCCGGAGCCGCCCCGGGGGTGGCGCTCAGTCCGCGGGGGACATCGCGGCCTCGCCCACCTCGGCGAGGTCGGCGAGATCCTGCAGCACCGGCAGGAGCGATTCGAGTTGCCGCACCGCAGCCGCATCGCCGAAGCGGCCCTGCCGCGCGTAGAACACGATCCCCTCCTCGAGCTTGAAATCGTCCTCCGCCCCCGCCGCGCGCGCGGCCATGAGCCGCTCGCGGATCGCCGGCACCAGCGCCGCGCGCAACACCTCGGGCGCATTCGTGCGGACGAACCACGCGGCGTCGAAGGCCGGGTCGCCGACGGTCACCTCCTGCGCGCCGAACCATTCCGCCAGCCGCGTGGCGAGCCCCTGCTTTTCGAACCGAAAGCGAAACCGGCCGACGCGCCGCGGCGCGACGCCGACAGCGATCCAATGCCGGCGCGATTTGCCGCTGCCGGTCGTGTAGGACCAGAAGCGCAAGAGCCTGCCATCGCGGCGGCCCTCGACGACGTGCTCGTCCGACCACCACGCCGCCGCGGCGGTCTTGTGCTCGAGCCCGAGCCGCGCCGCGAGGGAGCCGAGGTTCTGCCGGAGACGCTGGTGCTCCTGACGCGCGGCCCAGATCAAGAGCACGGCGACGCCCACGAACACCACGAGAATGAGTCCGACGAGGGTCGCATCGGTCAGGGCCAGCATGGCGGCGAGCAAAGCGCACCACGCGCGCGGAGCCAGCCTTTCCTCGGCGGTGGAAAAAAGAAGGCCGCCGGGCCCGCTAGGCGGACTCCGGCGGCCGGCCCGGCGCACACACACCGGGCCTTACCCCTGAAAACTGCCCGTCGCTTCAGGCGACGGTGATCTTGCGCGGCTTGACGGCCTCGGCCTTCGGCAGCGAGACGCGCAACACGCCGTCCTTCAGCTCGGCGTGGATCTTGTCCACCTCGACGGTGTTGTCGTGCGTCAGCTCGAGTGCGAACGCGGCATCGACCGACTCGCGGTAGAGCGGCGTCCACTCGGCGGGCGCGCGCCAGGCGCGGCGGCCGAGGATGCGGATGACGCCTTCCTCGGCGGTGAGTTCGAGGCCGTCCTTGGCGACGCCGGGCAGATGGACGACGAGACCCCAGGCCTCGGCGGTCTCCTTCAGCTCGTAGGCCGGCTTGACGGTGAACTCCGGCTCGCGGGTGGCGGGCGCGGCGGGCTGCTCCTCGGCGCGGTTGAGCGAACGGGTGAGACGCGGGACGATTTGATGGAAGAGGTGAGTCATGGCGAAGTCTCCTTTCGGATCGGGCTCAGTTGACGTTGATGGCGATCTTGCGCGGCTTGGCCTGTTCCTGCTTGGGCAGGGTGACGGTGAGAATGCCGTGCTCGAGCGCGGCGGTGACCTTGTCGGTCTGCACGGTGTCCGGAATGGCGATGCTGCGGTTGAGCGTGAACGTCTCGTCGCCGTCCTTGCGGGTGGCGTTGAGCGTCAGGTAGTCCTCGACCATCTCGACGTTGATTGCTTCGCGCGGCACGCCGGGAAGCTCGGCGCGGACGTAGACGTTGTCCTTGTCCTCGTAGAGATCGACGGGGAAGCGCGGCGCCGCCGGCGGCGCGATGTCCGCCAGAGCGGTGTCAAACAGACGATCGATTTCCGACTCCAGACCGGCCCACGGCTGGCGCGCGCGAAAGAGCGCCGAGGCGGGATAAGAATAGCGGGTAAGACGATACATGGTGGTGTTCTCCTGTGGGTTGTTTGTGCCACGGGATATGCATCAAGCGTGCCGCGCCGCGCGCGGTGCAAAATCACGTTGACAACGCCACTTGCGCAGCCGCCCCGGACGACGCTGCGCAACTCTGTCCACCCGCTGGCACAGCGACGGGAAAATACGGCACGCCGGCAGGCGCGCGCAGGATCGACGGAGCGCAAACCCACGGCGTCCCCGCCGCCCTTTCCGCGTCACCGGGCGAATTTTCCCTTGGCCAACCGGCCGCGCCTGCGGCACCAACTTTCCTCCCCCGCGATGAACTTCGACTTCGACCGTCCCATCGACCGCCGGCAAAGCGACAGCCGCAAATGGCACCGCTACCCGGGGCGCGACATCCTTCCGCTCTGGATCGCCGACATGGATTTCGCCGCCGCGCCCGCCATCGTGGAAGCGCTGCACGCGCGCGTGGATCACGGCGTGTTCGGCTACGGCGTCGAGTCCGCCTCGCTGCACGAGGCGACCGTCGCCTACCTCGCCCGCCGCTACGGCTGGACCGTCGATCCGGCGTGGATCGTCTGGCTGCCCGGCCTAGTCACCGGCCTCAATGTCGCCGCCGCCGCCTTCGGCGAGCCGGGCGACGAAATCCTCTGCGCCACGCCGGTCTATCCGCCCTTCCTCACCGCCCCGGCCAACCAGCAGCGCCGCACCGTCGCCGTGCCGATGACGCGCGCCGGCGGCCGCTGGGAGCTCGACTTCGCCGCCTTGGAACGCGCCGTCACGCCGCGCACGCGCGCCTTCTTCCTCTGCAGCCCGCACAACCCCGTCGGCCGCGCCTTCACGCGCGCGGAGCTGGTCCAGCTCGCCGACTTCTGCGTGCGCCACGGCCTCGTGCTCGTGTCGGACGAAATCCACTGCGACCTCGTGCTCGACGACGTCGCGCACGTGCCCGTCGCCGCGCTGGGCGGGGAGATCGCCTCGCGCACGATCACGCTCATGGCCCCGAGCAAGACCTACAACGTGCCCGGCCTCGGTTGTTCCTTCGCCGTCATCCCCGACGCCGCGCGCCGCGCCGCGTTCAAGCGCGCGGCGCAGGGCACCGTTCCGGACGTGAGCGTCCTTGGCTACGTCGCCTGCGAGGCCGCCCTGCGCCACGGCGAACCGTGGCGACAGGAACTGCTCGACTACCTCCGCGGCAACCGCGACCTGCTCGAGCAGACCGTCGCCCGCGGCGAGTTGCCCGGCGTGAGCATGACGCACATCGAGGCCACCTATCTGGCGTGGCTCGATGTCTCCGCGCTCGGCCTGACCAACGCCACGGCCTTCTTCGAGCAGCACGGCCTCGGATTCTCCGACGGTGCGCCCTTCGGCGTGGCGAAGGACACCCACGTGCGGCTGAACTTCGGCTGCACCCGCGCCACGCTCGTGGAAGCGCTCGCCCGCCTGCAACGCGCCCTCGCCGCCCGCTGAGCGGGGGCGGAGGCGCTGAATTTCCCCACTCACCCCCTCACCGATCATTCGGTCATTTGTAACCTATTAGGTTACAAAATCCGTCTCTTCCCTGCTGGCACATCGGAAAAGTGTAACCTAATAGGTTACACATGAAAATCGTGCATCCACGTTTGGGCATGTGGTTGGAGTTTGGTTCGCTGTTGTTCGAGGCGGGCGAGGCGCTGGTGGACGAGGCACGCAAGAAAACACGGGCGCGCCGCTGGCAGTCTTATCACACCGTGCGACCTGGTGCCGCCACGCCGATGTGGAACCTGCTGGCCCAGACGCTGCGCGCCGAACTCAGCTCCTATGGATCCAAGACCCGACTCGCCCGTTACCTCGGCGTCCCGCGTCAGCGACTCAACGATTTCCTGCGCGGCGGCAGCCGCATGCCAGACGCAGAGCTGACACTGCGTTTGCTGCACTGGCTCGTCGAGAAACGCGGTGGACGCGATATTTCGATCTAAGCCCCTTTCAAAAGTGTAACCTATTAGGTTACACTTTCTGCGGTTGCGGAGGACGGAGAGGGCGGCCTTTTCTGGGGCGTGCGCATCGGGCCGTATCAGTTTCCGTCGAATCTCTTTCTCTCGCCGCTGGCGGGTTACACGAACCTGCCGTTCCGGCTCGTCGTGCGCGAGATCGGCGGGCTCGACTGGGCGACGACCGACCTGATCAACGCGCGCTCGCTGCTCGAACGGAACCACAAGGCCCTGCAGCTCGCGCAGACCTCGCCGGCGGAAAAATTGCTCTCCGTTCAACTCTTCGGCGCCGTGCCGGAGGAGATGCGCGATGCCGCGGCAATGGTCGAGGCGATGGGCATCGCGTCCGTCGACATCAACATGGGCTGCCCCGTCCGCAAGGTCGTGGGCATCGGCGGCGGCTCGGCGATGATGACCGAGCTGAAGAAGACGCAGGCGCTCGTGCGCGGGATGGTGGAGGCGGTGAAGATCCCGATCACCGCCAAGATGCGACTCGGCTGGGACGAGGACAACCTGACCGCGCCCGACCTAGCGCGCGCGCTCGAGGACGTCGGCGTCGCCGCGATCTTCGTCCACGGCCGCACGCGGGCGCAGGGATTTTCGGGAACGGTGAACCTCGCCGGCATCCGCGCGGTCGTGCAGGCGGTGAAGACGATCCCGGTGATCGGCAACGGCGACGTCACCACGCCCGACGCGGCGAAGCGGATGTTCGACGAGACCGGCTGCGCCGGCGTGAGCATCGGGCGCGGCGCGTTCTACAACCCGTGGATCTTCCGCGACACGCTCGACTATCTCCGCACCGGCGTGCTGCCGCCCGAGGCGGGTTTCGCCGAGCGCATAGCCGTGATGCGCCGCCACCTTGATCTGGCGTGCGAGGTGTTCGGCGAGGAGCTCGGCTGCCGGCTCTTCCGCAAGCCGGCGGCGTGGTATGCGAAGCGCTTCGGCCCGGCGAAGGAGTTCAAGAAGGCCGTCGTCGGCCTGCGCACGCGGGCGGAGTTCGAGGAGATCGTGGCGAATTTCGAAAAATGGCGCGCCCCGTTCTGCGACGAGCGCGGCGAACTCTTGCCGCGCTTCCGGCCGGACCCGCTCGTGGCCTCGTTCATGCGCGACGAGGACGACCCGGCGAGCGTGCGCCGCGACGCCATCCCGGTGCCGAAGGGCCCGGTGGACACGTGGTGAGCGATGCGGGCTCGCCAGTCGGCGCCCTCCCGCTCCATGCTCCGCCGGCAATCACGGCATGACGAACCTCGTCCATCTCTGGGGCATCTTCCTCGGCACGGTGATCGGCCTGCTGCCGATCATCAACCCGCTGGCGGCCGCGCCGACGTTCCTCGCCATCACCGAGGGGCAGAGCGAGGCGCAGCGCCGCGAACAGGCGCGGAAGGGCTGCCTCTACATGGTGGCGATTCTCGTCAGCTTCCTGATCGGCGGCTCGTTCATCATGGCGTTCTTCGGCATCTCGATCCCGGGGCTGCGCATCGCGGGCGGCATCCTGATGGCGGGGATCGGGATGGGCATGCTGAAGACGCACCGCACGACCGATGAGGAGCGCGCGGAACAGGAGGCGGCGCGGCAGAAGCAGGACATTTCCTTCTCCCCGCTGGCCATGCCGATGCTGAGCGGCCCCGGCTCGATCGCGGTGACGCTGGGCTTCACCTCCCTGGCGACCGACTGGGCGGACTACGTCGCCATCATCGCCGGCATCGTCGTCGTGGCGCTGCTGACCTACGTGGTGCTGCGGCTTTCGAGCCGGATCGTGCGTTTCATCGGCCCGGTGGGCATGAACGCGATGACGAAGATCATGGGCTTCCTGATCATGAGCATCGGCGTGCAGTTCGTGGTCAACGGCATCCTCGGCATCGCCACGAACCCCGAGCTGCTGCAGGCGATCAAGTCGGCCGTCACCCGCTGAGCGCGGCGTGAGGGGCGCGGCGGCGCCACGGGGCCGACCCGCGCCCGCCGACGTTTCGGCGCAGCGGCCGCCGTTTTTGACGCGCACACCCCGCGGTTGGCCCCGCTCCCCTTGACTGTCTACAACAGGGCGGTCTTCCTGTCGGCATTCTACAAATCCGATGCCCGACCCCAAAAGCGACCTCCTCCAAGGCACCCTCGACCTGCTCATCCTGCGCACGCTGGCGGCGCAGGACGGCGCCATGCACGGCTGGGGCATCGCCCAGCGGCTGCAGGTGATCTCGAAGGAGGTCTTCGTGCTCAACCAGGGTTCGCTCTACCCGGCGCTGCACCGTCTCGAGGCGAAAGGCTGGATCGACGCCGAGTGGGGCGAGTCGGAGAACAACCGGCGGGCGAAGTTCTACCGCCTCACGCGGGCCGGCCGGCGCCAGCTGGCCGAGGAGGTGGAATACTGGCAGCGCTTCGTCGGCGCGGTCGGCCTCGTGCTGAAATCCTGAACCCGCCCCTGCCATGCGCCTCCCGCATTTCCTGCGCACGCTGTTCGGCCGCCGCCGGGCGGAGGCGGAGTTGAAGGCCGAGCTGCAGTTTCACCTCGAGCAGGAGGCCGCGGCCCACGAGCGGGCGGGGCTTTCGCCGGCGGAGGCGCGGCTGGCGGCGCAGCGGGACTTCGGCGGCGTGGCGCAGGTGGAGGAGCAATGCCGCGAGGCGTGGGGGACGCGCTTCCTCGACACGCTGCGCCAGGACCTCGCCTACGGCCGGCGCGGGCTGGGCCGCAACCCCGGCTACTCGCTCATCATCGTGCTCACGCTGGCGCTCGGCATCGGCGCCAACACGGCGATCTTCTCCCTCGTGCACGGCGTGCTGCTGCGCGATCTCCCGTATGCGGAGCCGTCGCGCCTGGTGGCGCTGCAACAGAACGTCACGCGCGGCGCCAACCCGAACCTCGGCTTCTCCGCCACCGATCTCGCGGACTACCGGGCGCGCCTGCGCGCATTCGAGGGGTTGGTCGAATACCATGCGATGTGGTTCATCCTCCTCGGGCGCGAGGAGCCGGAGCGCGTGCAGACGGCGGTGGTGTCGCACGATTTCTTCCGGCTGCTCGGCGTGCCGCCGATGCTCGGGCGGGATTTCCGGCCGGAGGAGGACGAGCCCGGCGCGCCCGCGGTGCTGATCCTCGGCCACGACTACTGGCAGCGCAGCTTCGGCGGCGATCCCGGGGTCGTCGGCCGCGTGTTCGAGATGAACAACCGGCCGCACACGGTTGTGGGCGTGATGCCGCCGCTGCCCGCCTACCCGGGCAATGACATGGTCTTCATGCCGACGGCGGCCTGTCCGACCCGCGCCGGCGAGACGGCGCGGACGCAGCGTGATTTCCGGATGATCGGCGACGTGATCGGGCGCGTGAAGCCCGGCGTGCCGCTGGCGCAGGCCGAGGCCGATCTGCGGCGGGTGGCGGCCGAGCTCTGCGGCGAGCTGCCGCAGGATTACCGCGCGGAGGACGGCTACACCGCCACGCTGCGGCCGCTGGCGGAGGCGTTCACGGGCGGGGCGCGGACGCCGTTGCTCGTCCTGCTTGCGACCTCGGGCTTCGTGCTGCTCATCGCCTGCGCCAACGTGGCCAACCTCACGCTGGCCCGGCTCGTGCGGCGCGAACGCGAGCTGGCCGTGCGGGCGACGCTCGGTGCGGGGCGGCGCCGCATATTCCGCCAGTTGCTGACGGAAAACCTGCTGCTCGCCCTCACGGGCGGCGCGGCCGGCATCGCGCTGGCCGCCGCGGGGCTGGACGCGCTGACACACTACACCGCGCGCTACCTGCCGCGCAGCGAGGAGATCGCGCTCAACGCGCCGGTGCTCGGCTTCGCCCTCCTGCTCTCGGTGTTGACGGGGCTCGCGTTCGGCTCGCGCCCGGCCCTGCCTTCCGCCGAGCGGTTGATGGAGGCGCTGAAGGACGGCGCGCGCGGCAGCGGGGCGGGCGGCAACCGCCTGCGCGCGCTGCTTGTTGTTTCCCAGGTGGCGGTGTCGGTGCCCCTGCTGGTCGGCGCGGGCCTGGCGGCGCGCAGCGTGCTCAATCTCCAGCGCACGGGCACCGGGCTCGAGACGGAGCGGGCGCTCGGCGCGACGGTCAACCTGAACTGGTCGCGTTATGGCACGGCGGAGGCGCGGCGCGAATTCTGGCTGCGGGCGGTGGAGCAGGCGCGGGCGGTGCCGGGCGTAATCGCCGCGGGTGTGACGGCGAACGAGCCCCTGAACGGGCTGGCGAATTTCCGGAATCCCTTCGTCGTCGAGGGCCGACCGCGGCAAGAGGGCGCGGCCGGTCCGGCGGCGGCGGTCACCGTGGTGGACGAGGACTATTTCACCGTCGTCGGGCAACCGCTGCTGCGCGGCCGGAGCTTCCACGCCACGGACACGGCGGAGGCGCCCGGCGTCCTTGTCGTCAACCAGTCGCTGGCCCGCCGGCACTGGCCGGAGGAGGATGCGGTCGGCCGGCGCGTGAGCTTCGACCGTGGGCGGACGTGGCTGACCGTTGTCGGCGTCGTGGCCGACGCCCGGCAGCAGATCGACCGGGAGGCGGAGGACGAGGCCTATGTCCCGTTGCGGCGGAGCGGTCCGCTCGCGGCGACGCTGATGGTGCGCACGGCGGGCGACCCCGCTTCATTCGGCGCGCCGCTGCGCGAGGCGCTGCGGCGGGTCGATCCGTTGCAGCCGGTGACGCGCATCCAGACGCTGGCGCAGGTGCGGGCCAACGCGCTGGTGCCCTCGCGGCTGCTGGCCTCGCTGCTCGGCCTGTTCGCGCTGCTGGCGCTGGTGATCACGGCGGCCGGCATCGGCGGCGTGCTGGCGTTCACGGTGTCGCAGCGGACGCAGGAGATCGGCATCCGCGTGGCGCTGGGCGCCAGCCGCGGGGACGTGCTGTGGATGGTGTTGCGCGAGGGCCTGGCGCTGGTGGGGACCGGGCTCGTGCTCGGGCTGGGGGCGTCGCTTGCGCTGGTGCACCTGATGGGCTCGCTGCTCTACGGCGTGCCGGCGACCGATCCGGCGACCTTCCTGCTCGTCTGCGGCGCGCTGCTGCTGGTGGCCGCGCTCGCCTGCGCGCTGCCGGCGCGGCGGGCAACCGGCATCAGCCCGATGATCGCACTGCGCGCCAGCTGAACCGCGGGACCGTCCTGTCATGACCACCCACCCATCGTTGCGCCGCGCCGTCCGGGCGCTGCTCCCGTTGTTCCTGCTGCTGGCCGGGCCGATGCTGCGCGCGGCCGTGCCGCCGCTGGCGCCGCCGGCGGACGGCGGACGGATCCGCGTGGCCTTCATCATCGGCCCCGGGGCCAACGTGATCGATCACGCCGGGCCGTGGGAGGTGTTTCAGGATGTCGTCGTCCGCGGGCGGGCGGCGTTCGAGCTCTACACGGTGTCGGACGACACGCGGCCGCTGCGCGCGACGGGCGGGCTGCAACTCGTGCCCGACTACACCTACGAGAACGCGCCGGCGCCGCATGTCGTGGTCATCGGCGCGCAGGGCGGCCGTTCGCCGGCGCGGCTCGCGTGGCTGCAAGAGCAGGCGGAGCGGGCGGACGTGGTGCTGTCGGTCTGCACCGGGGCGTCGTTTCTCGCCGCCGCGGGGCTGCTGGACGGCGGGACGGCGGCGACGCACCACGAATTCGTCGGGCGATTCAACCGGCGGTATCCCCGGGTGACGTTCGTGGCGGGGAGGCGCTTCGTGCATTCCTCGGCCCGGATCGTGACGGCGGGCGGGCTCACGTCGGGCATCGATGCGGCGCTGCACATCGTGGAGCGCTACTTCGGGCGCGAGGTGGCGCAGCGGACGGCGGACTACATGGAATACGCCAGCGACGGGTGGAAAGCGGCGGAGTGAACGCCGCCGGCTGCGGGCTTGATCAGCGCGCGGTCGGCGCTAGGGTGCGCGAAACCCCACCCCGTCCCACCCCGCCCGATGAGCACGCTTCTTCGCCCCGCCCCGGCCGCGCTCGCCCCGTTGCTGAGCTATCTGCACGGCCTGACGGACCGGCGCGCCGACCTGGAGGTGCTGCAGCGCCTGCTGACGGAGTCGGCGGTGTCGGTGGATGACGTGGCGGAGTTTCTCCACTTCGAGGACCGCTGTTATTGCCGCAACCTGCTGGCCGAGAGCCCGTGGTTCAACGTGCTCGTGCTGTGCTGGAAGAGCGGACAGCGCTCGCCGATCCATGACCATGCGCAGTCGGTGTGCGCATTCAAGGTGCTGACGGGCGTGTGCAGCGAAGTGGCCTACGATCTTCTGCCCGACGGCGGCGTGCGGCCGGCGCGCACGCGCGACTATCGCGCGGGCGAGATCGTGGCGTCGCACGACAGCGAGACGCACGAGGTGTCGAACCTGCAGGGCGACGGCGCGGAGCTGGTGACGCTGCACGTGTATTCGCCGCCGCTGAAGACGATGCGCGTCTACTCGCCGGCGGGAGCGGCGGGTGCGGCGTGGCGGGCGCCGGAGCGGAGCTGACGCGCCGGAGCGGCCGAGCGACAGCGGCGGGGGGCAAAAAAAGGCGCGCCCCGGGGAGGGGCGCGCCGTGGAAGGGAGGACGCAGCGGAGCGGCGGGGCGCTTAGAAGTCCTTGCGGACGCGCAGATACACGAAGCGGCCGAGGGCGCCGCCCGAGTAGACGTTCGGGTCGAAGCCGCTCGTGTCGCGGCCCATCAGCGGGGGCAGGTTGTCGAACAGGTTGTTCGCACCGAGCGTGATGGTGGAGCCCATGAAGCCGCGGTAGCTCACGTTGGCGTGAACGAGCGTGTAGGAGCTCTCGGGCCAGCCGGCGACGGTCCAGCCGTCGTTGTAGAACGAGCCCATGTAGTCGGAGGAGACGGCGGCGCTCCAGTCCTTCTGGCGCCAGCCGACGGACGCGTTGGCGCGCCACTTCGGGTTGAACCAGAGGCCGGTGCGGTTCTGGTAGCCGCCGCCGAGACCGTTGTCGTTGCCGATCTCGAGGAGGCGCGTGGCGTCGACGGCGAAGGTGAAGTCGCCGAGGCGGGTGTTGCGGAGGCGGTAGTTCACGCCGATGTCCATGCCGCGATACTTCTGGTAGGCGTTCGGGTTGTTGCTCGGCACGGCCTCGATGCGGACGATCGGGCCGCCCGGGCCGTCACGGATGATGGCGTTCGGGAAGGCGGCGATGCCGGCGGGCGTGAGGAGGAAGTTGGCCGTCGGGGTGACGATGACCTGGTCGATGCGGAAGTGGAAGTAGTCCACGTTGAAGGTCAGGTCGCGGATGCCACCGACGTCCTCGACGACGATGCCGGCGTAGTAGGACTCGGACTCCTCGGGGAGGAGGTTCGGGTTGCCGCCGGCGACGAGGCGCATCTGCTGCGGGGGATCCTGCGGGCGGAGCGGATCCTGAAGGAGGCCCTGCGTGAACGAGATCGTCTGCGAGGCGTAGAGGAGACCGAGCGCGGGCGCCTGGAAGGACTCCGAGTAGGAGGCGCGGAGGAGGGCGTTGCCGAACGGGGTCTTGGGCAGGCGATACTTGGCGCCGATCTTGGGCTTCGTGGTGTTGCCGAAGTCGCTGTAGTCCTCGTAGCGGACGGCGGCCTGGACCTCGAGATCCTTGAGGATCGGGGCCGTGAGCTCGACGTAACCCGAGATGACGTCGCGCTCGCCCTGGAGGGGCTGGCCGCCGCCGGAGCCGAGGTAGGCGGCGGTGTCGGGGTTGGTGGTGAGCACGGTGTTGCGGAACTCAAAGCCGGCAGCCATGCCGACGTCGCCGCCGGGCAGCTCGAAGAGCGTGCCGGAGAAGCGGCCATCGAAGGTCATCGCCTCGGAGCGGTTGGAGCTCGTGGAGGTGGTGAAGAGGGCGTTGGCGAGGTTCGGGTTGGCCGAGGGGCCGAAGGGATTGAAGAACGAGCCGACGAACCCGGCGAGCGTGCCGTTGAGGGCGGCCTGGTAGGTGGTGGCGCGGATGGCGTTGCGGGCGACGGTGGTCACGCGGTTGAAGCCGTAGTTGCCGGCGACTTCCCAGTCCCAGCGATCGGCGATGGTGCCGCGGAGGCCGCTGACGATGTTCATGCCGACCGACTCGGTGTCGAACTTGCGGACGGGGCCGAAGTTCGTGCGGGCGAGCAGCGTGTTCAGCGCGACGCCGAAGGGATTGTAGGGGCTGTTGGCCGGAAGCGTGAGGCCCTCGGTGGCGAAGTTGATGACGCCGGGGGTGAACGCGTAGAACGTGAAGTTGTCGTTGAACGTCATCTCGCCGAAGGCGGTGAGCGTCTCGCTGATGTCGTGCTCGAACTGCGCGTAGGCGCTGAGGTAGTGGTAGGCCGGGTAGCGCTGGTAGGTCTCGGCAAAGTTGTAGCGGTTCGCGTTGCCGATGGTGCCGATGTTCGAGAAGCTGCCGAGCGTCGGGTTGGCGACGGGCTGGCCGCCGGTGATGCCGTAGTTGCCGGCCGTGAACGGAACGCCGAGCGCCGCGGAGATGGCGGCGGCCTGGGCGGCCGTGATCTGGATGTTGGCCGGGAAGTTCAGCGAGCTGTTCTGGTTGGCGCCCTTGTTCGGATCGCCGGGGAAGAGCTGCGTGTAGTCGGTGTTGGTGATGCCGTAGTCGCGCAGGAAGTTCGAGTTGGAGCTCTTGTAGTCGACGGCGACCATGGCGCGGGTGCTGCCCGTGCTGGCGCCGGCGACGACGTTGGCCTGCGTGAAGCCGGTGTCGTGGCCGAGCGTGTTGCCATACATGCCCATGACGGACATGCCGGTGTAGTTCTTCTTCAGCTTGACGTTGAGCACGCCGGTGACGGCGTCGGCACCGTAGATGGCGGAGGCGCCGTCCTTCAGGAACTCGACGGTCTCGATGGCCGAGGCCGGGAGGCTGTTGAAGTCGAAGACGGAGTTGTTGCCCGCATTGGTGAGGGCGTAGGTGACGGGACGACGGCCGTTGAGCAGCACGAGGAAGCGCTGCGCGCCGAGGCCGCGGAGGTTCGTCGTGGCGGCGCCACGGGTGAAGCTCGCGGTCTGGTAGATCGAGTTGGCGGCACCGGAGTTGAAGGGCAGCGACTGGATGAAGTCGCCAATGTTGGTGTAGCCCTTGTTCTCGATGTCAGCGGCGGAGTAGGCGACGACGGGGGCGGGCGTCTCGACATCGAGGCGCTTCACGCGGGAACCCGTGACCTCGAATTTCTCGAGTCGGACCGTGGAATCGGCCGCGGGCTGCGACGAACCGGCGGGGGTCTGGCTGAACGCGACGCCGGGGAGGGCGAACGCGGCGATGAGCATGGCACCGAGCGAGCGCGAACGCGCCGCCGGGCCGGCAGATGCTACCTTCATAGTTACGTGTGTTGGGTTAGTGTGAAACGCGAGAGGGATTCTCCGCGCTCCCGGCCAACACAGCGCCCGCGCACGCCGGAACAACGCCGACACGTCAACCGCGTCGCCGCGCACGACGAAAACCGCGTCCGGTGCGTTGAATGCCCGCCCCGCCGCGGTTCGACGTGGTTAGACGACGCTTCACCGCACGGAGACCGCGGCTCGTCGCAGCGCGGAGGGACAGGCCGGCGGGACGGCCGCGCGCGGCGCTTCAGTTCCGCCGCTCGACCATCGCGCCCGTGGCATCCTTGAACACGAGCATCCGTGTCGCCGCGTCGTAACGCTCGAAGCGGATGCCGAGCTGCGGATTGACGAGGTCGCCCGGCGCATACGCCGTGTTGCCGATGAGCACGCGCGGCGTGGCCCCGCCGGCGACGCCGCTGATGCGCAAGTTCTGCACCCAGGCGCGGAACGCCGCACTCGCCGGCGGCGGCGCGGCGGGAGCGGCGGCGGGCGGCGGGGTCGCCGCCGCGGCATCGGGCGCGGGCGCCGCGGCGGGCGTGTCCGCACCAACGGCGGCGGGCGGCGCGGCGGCCGTGACCGCATCGGTCGCACCGGCACGATCCGCCGCCTGCGCGAGCGTGGCCGGCGTGGCCGCGGTGGGCGTCGTCGCCCCCGCCGGAGCCGGCTGCACCGCCGCAGGCGCGGCGCGACGCACCACGGGGGGCGGCGGCGGCTCCTCGCCGAGCAGGAAAAAGTATCCGGCCGCAGCCAACACCACGACCCCGGCGGCGCTGCCGCCAAACAGGAGGAGTTTCTTGCGTCTGCCGTCCGGGGTCGAGACGGCCGCCTTCACGTCGGCGGCCGGAGTGTCCGTGGCGGCTTCGGGCTTCACGCCCGGGGGCGGGGGAAACTTCGGCGCGGGTGGCGGGAAGTTCGGTCCGGGCGCCGCGGCCGGCGGCGGAGGAAACGGCGCAGCCGCGGGCGGGGGAGGAAAGGAGGCCGTCGGCGGCGGAGGCGGAAACGGCGCCGCGACCGGTGGAGGCGGGAAAGGCGCGACGGGCGGCGTGCTGCCGCTCTTCGGCGCGTCCGCGGCCGGAGCCGGCGGCGGAGCGGGCGGCACGTCAGGGACCAGCGCGGCCGCGGGCGGCGGCGCCGGGAGCGGTTCGCGCGGCTTGAACGCGAGCTTCGGCCGCGGCGCGGCCGGGGCCGCCGGGGTTTCGGGCGCGGAAGTTTCGGGCGAAGGTGTCGGCGCCGGCGTCTCGGCGCTGGCCGCAGGCGGAGCGATCGGCGACGGACTCGCTGGGGCGGGCTCCGGTGCCGGTGCTGGTGATGGTGCGGAAGACGGCGCGGGCGCGACGGACTTTTCGCCGCCGAGGGACATGCGGGGCTTGAGGCGCGGCGCGGCGGCCTCGCCCGCCGGCAGCTCCGCCGGAGCTTCCGGCGCCGCGGGTGGCGGGGCGGCGGGGGCCGGCGGGGGAGCGGAGGGAGCGCCGGGGTCTCCGGCGGGGGCGGCATCCGACGACAGACGCGGCTTCAGGCGGAGCTTGTTGGGGGTCTCTTCGCTCATGCGGACACGGTTAATGGATTTGGCCGGGCGCGGAAACAAAAAGATTCCCCGGCGCGGGGGCGTGACAATTTTTTTGCGCCGGCCCAGACTGCGCGGCATGGGAGAACGCCGTTTTCGCACCCGGATCGATGCCTGGCTGGCCCTGCTCGTCGCCGGTGGTGCGCTGACCCCGCTGCTCATGGCCGGCTGGCTCGCCAGCCAGGGCCGCACCGACGGGGTGCTGCTCCTCGCCGGCTGGGGCACCGCCGTCTCGGCGCTGGTGGCCTCCCTGACGATGCCCGTGCGCTACACCCTCCGGGAGGATCGGCTGCTCGTGCGCAGCGGCTGGCTGACTTGGGACATTCCGCTCGCTGCGGTCCGGCGGGTCCGGCCAACCTGGAGTCCCCTCGCCGGCCCCGCCTGGTCGCTCCGCCGGGTGCTGATCGAATGGTCCGGCGGCGACTTCATCCTCGTCTCGCCAGACGACCGCGAATCGTTCATAGACGAGATCGCCGCCCGGTGCCCCCAACTCATCCGGCGCGGCGACGGGCTCGAAATCCGCACTCCCCACCCATGAAAATCTCGACCGCCAAGCTCGCCGGTGTGACCACCGCGGCGGTGAAAAAGGCCACCGGCCGCGGGTGGAGCGAGTGGATCGAGTTGTTGGAGAACGCCGGCGCGAAATCCTGGCCGCATGCCGAGATCGCGCTCTGGTTGCACAAGAAACACAAGGTCGCCGACTGGTGGTGCCAGATGATCACCGTCGGCTACGAGCAGGCCGCCGGCCGGCGCGTGAAGCACGAGAAGCCCGACGGCTTCGAGGTCTCCGTCAGCAAGACCATCGCCGCACCCGTCGCCCTCGCGTTCGAGGCGTGGCGCGATCCCGCCGTCCGCGAGCGCTGGCTCCCCGGCATCGCCCTGTCCATCCGCAAGGCCACGCCGCACAAGTCCATCCGCATCCGCTGGCCGGACGACACGAACCTCTCCGTCAACTTCTGGCCCAAGGGCCCGCTCAAGTGCCAGGTCGTGCCCCAGCACGGCAAACTCGCCACCGCCGCCGCGGCGGAGAAAATGAAGGCCTACTGGGCCGCGCAGCTGGAGGCACTCTGCGCCTTCCTCGAGCAGCGCAAGAGCGCCTGAGCCCCCGCCCGCGCCGCCGCTGCCTCCGTCCCGCCGAACCGCCGAGGTGATGCCGCGCCGTCCTGCGAAATTCCTCCGTCCGCTCCTCGCCTTGGTCGCCGCGCTCGCGCTGGCCGCGACCGTCGCCGCGCAGGAGGTGCAGCGCCACGGGCTCGTGTTCGAGGCGTGGGTGCGCGACACGTTTTTCGACGGCTACCGCCCGCCGGGCTACACGCAGAAGTGGGACATTCCCGCCGCCGCCAACCGGGCGCATGGCGGCGTGCCGGCCAACCCGAAGGCGATCAAATACGGCACCGCCGTCGACCTCGGCGACGCGTTGCGGCAGTTCGCCATCGACGAGCCCTTCCTCCTCGTCCTCGGCTTCTGGCAGCAGCGCGGCGACGAGAAGCGCTTCGTCAACTTCGTCGCCCCGCTCGTCACGCCGGAACAATGGCGCGCCCTCTGGCACCCGATCACGCTCGAGGACCTGCGCCGGCTCGACGCGCTCATCAAGGACCCGAGTCGTCCGCTCGCCGAGACGCGCCGCCTCGCGCGCGAGATGAAGAGCCGTCCGCCCTTCACCGAGGCGATCATCCAGGTGAACCCCAAGGTCGGCACCGACCAGCGCCGCCTCCAGTGCTCGCTGCGCTTCCGGGACGTGTTCAAGCACCTCGCCCCCGGCGCCGATGCGCGCGTGCAGGAAAACCCCACCTTGTGGGGCGTGCCCTTCCCGGGCACGGTCGAGTCGAAGCCACGCACCTTCCGCGCGAAATAGTTTCCCCGCCCGATGTCCACGCCCCCGTCCCCCACCCTCGTCCAGGCCATCGGCCGCTGGACGCTCACCGCGCTCGTGCTCAACGGCGTCATCGGCAGCGGCATCTACGGCCTGCCCGACGACCTCGCGCATCTCACCGGCGAGCACGCGCCGTGGGTCTACCTCGCCGGCGCCGCGGGCATCGGCGTCATCATGGCCGTGTTCGCCGAGGTCGGCTCGCAGTTCCGCGGGGCGGGCGGACCCTACCTTTATGCGCACGTTGCGTTCGGGCGTTTCGCCGGGCTGCAGATGGCGTGGTTCCTCTGGCTCGTGCGGCTCACCTCCGCCGCGGCGATCGCGAATCTCTTCGTCGTCTACCTCGGCGAGTTCTGGCCCGCCGTCACGCAACCGCTCCCGCGCGCGCTCCTCCTCACGTTCATCCTCGGCGTGCTCGTCGCGGTGAACATCCTCGGCGTCACCGGCGCGGCGCGGCTGTCGAATTTCTTCACCGTGGTGAAGATCGGTTCGCTGCTCCTCTTCGCCGGCGCCGGCTTCTGGCTGACGCGCGACTGGCTGCCGGCCGCACCCGCCGCGCCGCCGCCCGGCGCGGCCGGCTGGCTCGCCGGGCTGCTCGTGCTGATGTTCGCCTTCGGCGGCTTCGAGGCCGCGGTCATCCCGATGGCCGAGGCGAAGAATCCGCGGCGCGACATCCCCTTCGCCCTCTTCGCCGGGCTCGCCACCGTCGCCACGCTCTACCTCCTCGCCCACCTCGTCGCCATGCGCGCCGTGCCGGAACTCGCCACCAGCGCCCGCCCGCTGGCCGACGCCGCGCGCGCCTTCGCCGGCCCGGCCGGCGCCGCCCTCGTGGCGATCGCCGCCCTCATCTCCACCTACGGGAATCTCACGTCGCAGGTCGTCACCGGCCCGCGCCTCACCTACGCGCTGGCCGAGCGCGGCGAGTTTCCGCGCGTGTTCGCCGCCGTGCACCCGCGCTTCCGCACGCCGCACTGGTCGATCCTGTTGTGGGGCCTGCTCGTGCTCGGGCTCGCGGTCTACGGCAGCTTCATCTGGAACGCCGTCCTCTCCGCCGCCGCGCGCGTGTTCAGCTACGGCCTCGTCTGCGCCGCCCTGCTCCGCCTGCGGCACACGCAGCCGAACGCCGAGGCCTTCCGCCTGCCGGCCGGACCGGCCTGGGCCTGCGGCGGGTTGGCGTTCTGTCTGCTCATGGCCGCGCAGATGGAGGCGGCGCATGCCCGGATCATCGCCGTGGTGGCGCTGGTCGCCGGCGCGCATTGGCTCTGGTTGCGCGCCCGCCGGGCCTGACCGGAGTCGCTTCGACCAAGAAATGCGCACGCTTGGCCAAGAATGTCCCCTCCGGGCGGCTCCGGATCGGGTTTAATGGCGGGGCGGCTTCGGCCGCCGTGCCGTGCTCGACCTGCCGCTCATCGACGCCTACCTGCTGAAGCTCTTCCGCTTCCGCACCCGCGCGTTCCTGCACATGGAGGAGGCGCGCGGCACCGTGCCGCCGAAACCGCCGGGCAGCGCCGGCTACCTCTACGTCCACATCCCGTTCTGCGAGGTGCTGTGCCCGTTCTGCTCGTTCCACCGCGTGCAACACCGCCACGGCCAGGCCGTGCGCTACTTCGCCGCCCTCCGCGACGAGATCCGCCTCTACCACGCCGCCGGCTACCGGTTCTCCGGCGTGTATTTCGGCGGCGGCACGCCGACCGTCGAGCCCGCCGAGCTGGTGGCGACCATCGACGTCGTGCGCGGGCTCTTCGGCGTGACGGAGATCTCCGTCGAGACCAACCCGAAGGATCTCCGCCCCGACGTCCTGGAGCCGCTCCGCGCCGCCGGCGTCACGCGCCTGTCGGTGGGCGTGCAGAGCTTCGACGACCAGTTGCTGCGCGAGATGGAGCGTTACGACAAATACGGCAGCGGCGAGGAGACCGCCGCGCGCATCCGCGCCGTCGCGGGCATGTTCCCCACGCTGAACGTCGATTTCATCTTCAACCAACCGCACCAGACGCTCGGCTCGCTCGAGCGCGACCTCGCGATCTTCCGTTCGCTCGGCGCCAACCAGGTGTCGTTCTACCCGCTCATGACCTCGCCCACGGTCGAGCGCCGCATGGTCGGCGCGATGGGCCTGCCGGACCAGCGGCGGCTGCGGCAGTTCTACCACACGATCGTGCAGCGGCTCGGCCGCGAGTTCCGGCCCTCGTCGGCGTGGTGCTTCACGCGCCGCGGCCAGGGCAGCGACGAATACATCGTCGCCGCGGACAACTACGTCGGCGTCGGCAGCGGCGCGTTCAGCTACCTCGACGGCACGCTCTACAGCACGACGTTCTCCCTTGCCGGCTACGAGCAGCGCATCGCGCAGGGGCTCACCGGCATCACCACCTGCCACCGCCTGAGCGAGACGGACCGGATGCGTTACAGCCTGCTCGTGCAGCTCTTCGGGCTGCACATGGACCGTGCGACCGTGCTCGCGCAGCACGGGCCGCAGTTCTTCCGCCGGCTCTGGGGCGAGTTGCTCACCCTGCGCGCGCTCGGCGCCGCCCGCGAGGATGCCCGCGGCTGGCACCTCAACGAGCGCGGCATGTATTGGCTGATGCTGATGATGTCGGCCTTCTTCGAATCGGTGAACCACTACCGCGACGCCATGCGCGCCCACGTGAAGGACGAGCTCCACGAGCCCGTCACGCTGTGCGCCCCGCTCGGCCCCTCTCTCGCCCCCGCCAGCGCCAAGTGACCCCCGCGGCAATGACACCTATTAAGTGTCATGTCATTTTCGCCGCCGGCGCGGGAGCCTTGGTCTCCCACTCGCGGCTCGCCTGGGTGGCGGCGGGTTGCAGGCGGAGCGTGAGGACGAGGGCGGCGACGAGCATCGCGATCTCGAAGAGGAAGAGCGCCGTGTAGGCGGTGAGCGCGCTGCCGGTGGCGAGGCGCATCGTGTCGACCACGATGCCGCCGAGCAGGCTGCCGCCGGCGTGGCCGAGCATGTTCGCCACGCCCCACACGCCCATGAGCAGGCCGGCGCGCACCGGCGTCGTGAATTCCACCACGCTCGCCAGCATCCCCGCGCCCGCCAGCCCCGTGCCGAAGCCCATCGCGAGCACGAGCCAGCGGAACAGCCCCGGCGCGCCCGCCAGCCCGACCGCCGCCACGGCGCCGAAGACCACGATGCTCACGCCGAGCCCGATCCGCATGAGCCGCAACGCGCCGACCGAGCGCAACAGCACGAGCCCCGAGAGCAGCATGGCCGCGAGCACGCCGAGACCCCAGAACATCGTCAGCCGCGTCGTCTCGCCCACGCTCATCCCCAGCACGAGCGCGCCATATGGTTCGAGCAACACGTCCTGGGCGAGCGTGCCGATGAAGGTGCAGATGACCACGGCGAACAACCGCCGCACCTGCGGGTCGGCGAAGACGTAGTCGCGCAACACCTCCGCAAACGGCTTCCGCCGCGCCTGCTCGGCGTGCGCCGCGCCCGTCGCGCGCTCCTCCTGACCGGGCACGGCGACCAGCGCGAGCACGACGACCGCGGCGCCGACCTCGTTGGCGACCGCGACGAGTTTCGCCGGATCGTAATGCTCGAGCGCGCGCCCGAGCAGGCCCGCGCCGGCGACGGACCCGAGCAGGGTCACGACCTCGTAAAGCGTCACCGCCCGCGCGCGCACGTGGCCGGTGAACTTCTCGGCCAGCAGCGCCTGATAGGTGTTGTGCGCGAGGTTGCGCCCGACGCCGTAGAGGAGGAACGCCGCCGCGGCCGCGGCGACGAACACGCCCGGTCGCGGCGCGAGGTGCACCACGACCGAGGCGATCGCCGCCACGCCGCCGCCAATCAGCAGCGCACCGAGCAGCAGATACGGCTCGCGGCGGCGACCGAAGAGCGGAAACGCGTCCGAGCGGTGCCCGACCCAGAGCCGCAACGGCGAGATCAGCAGCGGAATCGCGAAGAGCAGCGCCACCAGGGTCGCCGGCAATCCGAGCTCGGCGATCATGACGCGGTTGAGCGTGCCGCCGATGAGCACGCCGCTGAGCCCGTAGGCGACGGGAAAGGCGCCGAGGCGGACGTGGTGGGCGATGCGCGCCAGCCCGCTCACCGCCGACGGGAGGCCGCGCGCCGCGCCGGGCGGCGCCAGCGAAGCTGAAACTCGAGCTCCTCACCCGAGGCATCGCGCTCGTGCTCGACGCTGAATTGCGCGCCGGCGGGGATGTGCAGGCGTTCGCCGCCGACGGCGATGACGAAGGGGCGGCCCGCCTCGAGAGCGTCGGCCAGGCGCCGCAGCTTGGCCGCGAAGGCGCGGACGGGGTAGGTTTTTTCGAGGTCGCGCTTCGGCATGGCGAGAGCGGGGACGCGGGGTGCTCAGGTTGCCGCCGCCGGCTCAGCCGCCGGCTTCGCGCCGAAGCCGAGCGCCTCCTTCAGCCAGCTCCACGCGCGACGCAGGCCGACTTCGCAGGTGCCGCTGATGTTGTAGGTGCGGGCGAAGAGCTCCTCGTGGCCGAGGTAACGCGGCGGCAGGAGCAGCAGCGTGCGGACCTTGTCCGCCTTCGGGTCGTGGCCGAGCACCTCCGAATAGAACACGCCGCGCCCGACGACGATGCCTTCGCGCGGCACCTCGACCTCGCGCTCGGGGAACACGAGCCAGGGGCGGAACCGCAGCAGCAGGCGGCCGTCCGCGGCGTGATGCAGGCGGCCGTAGGTGCGCAGCGGCGCGCCGTCGAGCTCGCGCCCGAGGAAGACCTTGTTGCCGTCGGCGAGCAGCTGGAAACGCTTCCGCCGGCGCGTGAAGAAATCCCAGCAGAACACCGTCGCCCACACCGTGAGCCGGAAGGCCCAGCCCGACACGAGGTAGGCGACGAGCACGATGATGGCGGAGAGCGTGACGCCGACGACGGGATCGATCCACGCGATGCCGGTGAGCAGGCCGAGGAGGGCGGTGCGCGCGCTCTTGAGCACGGCATCGACCGCGCCCCACGGGCTGAGGAGGATGAGGGCGTTGATGGCGTGCGCGGCGACCCAGACGACGACGTGCAGCGCGATCGCGAGCGGCAGCATGAGGATCGTGAGCAGCCACGAGAAATCGATCGCGCCCAGGTGGATCATCGCCAGCCCGGTGTTGACCAGCTCGAGCGAGGCGGAGCCGCCGCCGCCCGTGGCCATCGCCTTGGAGGCGGCGGAGACGAGGAGCGGAATGACGGCGCCGGTGGCGACGAGGCCGCTGACCTTGTTCTCGGTCGCGTCGAGCACATCGAGCGGCTTCTTCCAGCCCGGCGGCACGGTGGCGCCGAAGGCATCCTTGGCCGCGGCGGCGCCGACGAGCAGGAAGCCGCAGACCCACATCAGCGGGTTGGCGAACCACGGCAGCGCGGCGCGCTCCTCCGGCGTGTCGGCCTGGATCCACTGGTAAAGTCCGATGGCGCTGACGCCCAGCAGCGGCGAGATGGCGATGCCGGTGATCTCGGTCGCGGTCTTGGCCAGTTGCAGGCCGGCGCTCGGCACCTCGCCGTCCTTGCCCTTCTTCTTGTCGGCCGCCCAGAGCGGCAGCGCCAGCACACCGACGACGCACAACACGGCCACGAACGGGAGGAAGCGCTTCATATGCCGTGCACGATAGCCGGGGGCGCGGCCTTGGAAAGTCCGCAAATGCCGGCCCGCGCGGCGGCGCGACCGGACAAAAAAGTTCCGGTGAGCCCCCCCGTCGCAAACCCGACGACGGGGACACTCACCGGAAAGGGTTGGGATAACCGGAAAGCAACCTAGCACACACTAACACGAATGAACGGAGCCACGGGACGCGGGCGCCGCCGCCGCGTCAACGCGCGAGCGGGTCCGTCACCGAAACGTTACGTGGCGGTCGAACTGCGGCGCCGGCGCAACCCCGGCCGGAGCGCGGCGTCCGCTCAGCGCGGGAGTTCGCGGCCGAAGAGCGTGAGATACATCAGCCGGTAAAGGTCGATGTTGTCGACGTTGGCGGGCAGGCGGTCGGCATTGCGACCGGCGGCACGCACGACGACCCCGGCGGAGGTGTCCTCCTTGCCGCCCCAGGCGACCCAGAACGACATCGCGCGACCATTCTCGTCCGGCAAGGCGCGGAATGGCAGCGTGCCGGTGCCATCGCGGCCGTCGATGGGCGTGCCGTTCGTGTCCGTCGGCGGCAGCGGGGAGTTGGCGAACTTCGGCGTGTCGCGCGGGCTGTAGATCGTGAAGCCGCCGGCGTTGCTGTCGGCGGCGACGAGCAGGAGCGTGTCGTTGCGGGCATCGGTGAACTCGCGGGCCACGCGGATGCCCTCGTCGGTGCGCTGGCTGGCGAGGATCATGCCGGCGGCGTTGTTCTTGTTGCCGAAGTTGTCGGTGCCCTCCTCCTCGGCCACGAGGATGAAGCCCTGCGGCGCGGCACCGAGCACGCGCAGCGCGAAGGCGATCATCTCCGCGTAGGTCGGCGCCCCGTCCGCGTAGAACGGCAGGCCGGCGGCGCGCAGCTCCTCCTCGGTGCGGTCGTGGAAAGTGTGGCCGGCGGCGAAAAGACCGAGGTATTTGCCGTCGGGCCGGGGCTCGCAGGCGAGGAGTTCGTCGCGCGTGAACAGCACCGTGTAACCGGCCGCCCGCGCCTCGGCGACGAGGTCGCGACCGTCCGTGCGCCGGCCCGGGCCGTGCCGCCCCGCGGCGCCCGCGGGCCGGAACCACGCCTCGCCGCCGCCGAGCATGACCTGCGCCCCCGAGGCGAGGACGCCGAGCGAGATTTCCTCGAAATTGTCGCGGTGGCCGGCGCTGGTGAGAAACACCGCCGAGCCCGGCTCGTAATGCGCGCCGGTCTGCACGACGCCGATCGCCTTGCCGGCGGCCTGCGCCTCGCGCAGGAGCGGGCCGGGGAAACCGGAAAGCGCCCGCGCTTCGGGCGCGGGGAAACCGAAGGAGTCGCGTTCGGCCCGCACACCCCAAGCGTGCGTGGTGGCCGCGCCGTTGCTGCTGGAAGAGAGCGTGTCCGTCAGCCGGCCGTCGTAGACCGCCAGCGCGGGCAGCCGGTCCCAGTGCAACCGCCCCGCCGGCCCGACCGTCACGAAGCGCGTCGCCATCCACGAGCCGAGCGAGGTGCCGTCGGGATGGAGGAAGATCACGTTGCCGGTGGACTGCGCCGGAGCGCCGGTCGCGCCGAGCCAGAGGAGGAGCGAGAGCAACAGGGATTTCTGCATCGGGTCCAACGTGCGCGACCCGCCGCAACATTCAAGCGCCGAGGCTCGTCCCCGCGGCGGGTCGCGCGCGACGACGGGGCGCCACGGGAGGTTTGCACGCGGGCGCGGGCGTTGTTCTGCTCGCGTCATGCCGCTCACCAAGGCCGAGATCGCCCGCCTCCGCTCGCTGCAGGACAAGAAGCACCGCGAGGCGCTGGGGCTTTTCGTCGTCGAGGGCGAGAAGGTCGTGGGCGAACTGCTCGCGGCGGAATTTCCGTTCGCGGAGATCTACGCGACGCAGGAATGGGATCACGCCGCGAAACGGCGCGGAGCGGAGTCCGCGCCCTGCCAGGTCGTGACGGCCGCGGAGATGGCGCGTCTCAGCCACTTCCCGACGCCGTCGCCGGTGCTCGCGGTCGGGCGGATCGCGCGCCGGCCGCTCGCGGCGGGCGCGCTCGACCGCGGGCTGACGCTGGCGCTCGACGGCATCCAGGACCCCGGCAACGTCGGCACGCTGTTGCGCATCGCGGATTGGTTCGCCTTCGACCGCGTCGTGCTGTCGCCGGATTGCGCCGACCTGTTTTCGCAAAAGGTGATCAACGCCTCGATGGGCTCCTTCGCGCGCGTCGCCGTGCACACGGCGCCTCTCGCGGAGGCGCTGGCGGGCGTCGCCGTGCCGGTGCTCGGCTGCGACCTTGCCGGCGACGATGTGCACGCGCTCGGCCCGCTGCGCGACGCCGTGGTGGTGGTCGGCAGCGAAGGCCGCGGCCTCACGCCCGCCGTCGCCGCGCGCGTGACGCGGCGGGTGACGATCCCGAGGATCGGCGGCGCGGAATCCCTCAACGCCGCCGTCGCCGCGGCGATCGTGTGCGACAACCTCCGCCGCGCGCAGGCGGCGAAGTGAATCGACGGCGGGCTCGCGGGCGACGTGGCGCGGCTCACTTCGCCCGCGCGATCCAGGCGCGGACGCTTTCCTCGAGGATGTCGAGCGGCACGGCGCCGTCCCGCAGGACGAGGTCGTGGTAGGCGCGGAGGTCGAACTTGGGGCCGAGCTCGCGCTTCGCGAGTTCGCGCAGCTCGAGGATGCGCAGCATGCCGATCTTGTAGGAGCAGGCCTGCCCGGGCCACACGATGTAGCGGTTGGTCTCGGTGAAGATGTCGCGCTCGGGGAAGGGGGAGTTCGCGCGCAGCCACTGCATCGTCTGCTCGCGCGTCCATTTCTGCGCGTGGATGCCGGTGTCGACCACGAGCCGCGCGGCGCGGAGGAGTTCGGAGGAGAGGCGGCCGAAATCCATGTAGGGGTCGGTGAAGAAGCCGAATTCCTTCGGGAAATACTCGGTGTAGAGCGCCCAGCCCTCGACGTAGGCGGTGTTGCCGCCGAAGCGGCGGAAGCGCGGGAGGCCCTCGAGCTCCTGCGCGATGGCGATCTGCATGTGGTGGCCCGGGATGGCCTCGTGGTAGGCGAGCGACTCCATCTCGTAAATCGGGAGCCCCTTCATGTCGAAGGTGTTCACGTAATAGACGCCGGGGCGCGACCCGTCGGGCGAGGGTTGTTCGTAGAACGCCGCGGCGCTGCCCTCCTCGCGGAACGGCTCGACCTTGCGCAGCTCGAGCGGGGCCTTGGGCAGGATGCCGAAGAACTCCGGCAGGCGCACGCGCATGGCGTCGATGAAACCCGTGGCGCGGTCGAGGTAGGCCTGCTTTCCCTCGGGCGTGTTCGGGTAGTAATACTGCGGCGACTCGCGCAGGTGGACGAAGAACTCCTGCAGCGTGCCGGTGAAACCGACCCGCTCCTTGATCGCCGTCATCTCGGCGTGGATGCGCGCGACTTCGCGCAGGCCGATCCGGTGGATCTCGTCGGCGCCGAGGTCGGTCGTCGTGAAGCCGCGCAGCTCGTAGTCGTAATACTCGCGGCCGTGCGGGAATTTCCACGCGCCATCGTCGTCGGTCGCGATCCTCTCCTGCGCCTCGAGCACGGCGATGAGTTTCTCGTAGGCCGGCTGGACGCTGTCGACGAGCGCGGCGCGGGCGTAGCTCTTGAGGTCCGCCTTCGTGTGCTCGTCGGCGTCCTTGATCCCCGCGAACTTCTTCTCGATGTCCTCCCAGAGCGCGCTCTTGCCGTCGGAGAGGTCGAAGGGTTCGCCGCGCAGGACGGTGCGGCAGGCCTCGAGGACAATGGGGAAGACGAACTTCGGCGGCACGATGCCCTTGGCCTCGCGCGCCTTCACGCCGGCGATGACTTGGTCGAAGAGGGCGGGAATGGCGCGCAGGCGATCGATGTAGGCGCGGGCCTCGGCGACGTTCTCGACCGAGTGAAAGCTGATGAGGAAGCCCGGCACCTGCGCATGCAGGCCGGACATCTGGTTGAGCGGGTAATTGTGGTGGCGCCAGCGCCAGCCCTCGAGGCCGCGCTCCACGGCGCTGACGAACATCCGGTAGCTCACCTTCGCCTGCTCATCGAGCGCGTCGAAGTTGACGGTGCGCTTCAGCTCCGCGAGCTGCTGCAGGCTGAGCTGCAGGTCGGCGAGGGCCTTCTCCTCGGAGAGGTCGTCCCACTTGTCGTAGTCGGTCTTGAGGCCGAGCTGCGTCATCGTCATCGGGCTGCGGGCGACGGCCTCGTCGAATGCGCGCTCGAAAAACGCGTTGGCCCGGGCGGATTCGGCGGCGATCTGCTCGGGCGTGAAGGCGTCCGCGCGGACACCGGGGACGAGGAGCAGCGCGCCCAGCGCCGCGAGGAGGGGGAGACGAGGAAGCTTCATGCGGAGGCCGGCACGTTGCCCGGGCCGCACCGCTTCGGCAAGCCGCGCGAAGCGAACGGACGCCAAACCGCGCTCAACGGTGCGCGGTATGGGACGGCACACCGCGCGCTTCCCAAGTCTTCGATTACGCCAATGTAGGTTGCGCGCTTGCGCGCAACTTGGCGCGAAAACGCCACGGAACGAATTGCGCCGCGGGATAAGGCCGGCTGAAGCCGGCCCCGCTCAGTGCCGCCAGGCGTCGCGCGAGTCGTTGACGAGGGTCTGCAGCATGTCGAAGCGCACCTCGCCGTAGTTGAGCGCGAAGCGCAGGCGGCCCTCGCGGAAGACCCACGTCGTCGGAATCCACGTGATGGGCAGGCCGAGGAAGGTGTTGAGGCGGTCGGCCTGCGCGCGCGAGGCATTCGGATGCGTGAGCAGGAGGAGATTCGGTTGGTCGCCGAGGCCGCCGTCGCGGAGGCGGGGCGCGGGATCCTGGTCGCGGTGCCAGATGTTGAGGAAGACGAACTTCACTTCCGGGTTGGCGCCGATGAATTTCGCCCAGCCATCGGGCGTCATCTCGGCGCGGCAGTTCGGGCACCACGGCGCCCAGAAGTGGACGATGGTGACCTGCGGACCGGCGACGATCTCTGCGACCTGCTGCTCAAGCGGCTGGGCGAACGCCGGTGACGGCTGGGACTGGGCGTGGATAATGAGCGGAACGAGCAGGGCAAGGGCGGCGAGCGGGCGCATGGTGGAAGTCTGTCGGAAACCCACCGCGCCGCCAGTCCCTTCGGCAGGAGGACGCATTGCAGTGGACGTAAAAAATCGTCCGGCACCGTATCGTTTGGGCTGCGCGCTTCGTTCAAAGGGGGTATATGAACCTCACCACTGTCCCCCCCATGTCCGAGTCAGCCGACCTACACTGTTTCGCCGAGCCGCTGCGTCGGCTCCGCGATGCGTTCAGCCAGGCTATCGCCGCGCACCGTCCGGCACTGTGGCGCTACTGTCTCGGTCTGACCGGCAATCCGTGGGACGCCGAGGATCTCGTCCAGGAGACGCTTGCACGCGCCTTGGGACGGCTCGGCGGCGTCTGGCAGCAGGCGCCGGCCAAGGCCTATCTCTTTCGGATCGCTTCGAATCTTTGGATCGACCGTCACCGGCAGCGTCAGCGCCAGCCGGAATCGATGGAATTGGAGGCCGAAGCCGGAGCAGGGTCGGAAACGCCACCGGTCGATATCGAAGAGGCGATGCTGCTGCTTGTCGTGCGGTTGCCCGCCCGGCAGCGCGTCGTGTTGTTGCTGCACGACGTGTTCGGGTTCACGGGTGCGGAGACCGCCGGTCTGATCGGTTCGACCGAGGGTGCGGTGAAGGCCGCGCTCCATCGGGCCCGCGCGACGCTGCGCAGCACAGCCGCGCAGGAGGAACCGATCACGCCCGCCGCGCCGCTGAACCCCGCAACGGACGCAACGGTGCAAGCCTTCATCCAGGCTTTCAATCGCCGCGATGCGATCGCCCTCGCGGCGCTGCTCGCCCCGGGCGCCGAGCATCAGATCATGCACGTGGCGGATGAGCTTGGCCGCGACGCCATCCACGGCGGCTCGCTCACGGAGACGATGGCCGATTCGCGCCCCCTGCACGCCAAGGCGGTCACGCTCTGGGGTCAGCCCGCCGTCGCGGTGGTCGTGCCCAGCGCGGGCGGCATGGCGTTGTGCGATCTGCTGCGCCTTGACGTGTCCGAGGGACAGATCATGAGGATGAAAACCTACTACTTCTGCCCCGAACTGCTGGCGTTCGCGGCCCGGAACGCCGGCTTTGCCGCGCTGAGCCACGGCTATGTTTACCGCGGCCCGGAATGATCGCCATCACAGCCAGGTCGAGATTTCGTCGAGCGGCTTCTTGCGCAGGGCGAGTTCGGGAACAGTGGCGCCCTCGGCAGGGTAGCCGGCGACGAGGAGGAGAAAGGGTTTGTCGGACGGAGGCCGGCCGCAGAGCTCGTTGAGGAAATTCATCGGGCTGGGCGTGTGCGTGAGCGTGACGAGCCCGGCGTGGTGCAGCGCGGCGAGGAGAAAACCGCAGGCGATGCCGGTGGACTCCTTCGGGTAGTAGGTCTGACGGCGCGTGCCATCGGGCGCGGCGACGCGGTGCTGTGCGAAGACGGCGATGAGCCACGGTGCGGTTTCGAGGAACGGCTTGTCGGGGCCGGTGCCGAGCGGCGCCAGCGCCTGCAGCCACTCGTCCGGCGCCCGGCCGGCATAGAACGCGCGCTCCTCCGCCTCGGCGGCCGCGCGGATGCGGCGCTTGAGGTCCGGCGAGCCGATGACGGCGAAGTGCCAGGGCTGGAGGTTGGCGCCGTTGGGCGCGGTGCCGGCGGCGCGCAGGCACTCGGCGATGATCTCGCGCGGCACGGGTCGCGGGGAAAAATCGCGCACCGTGCGGCGCGTGGCGATCTCCGCGCGGAAGGCCGCGGCGCGGCGGAGCATTTCCTCCCCGGGCAGCGGCGTGAACGACAGGGGCACGAAGCTCATGGCTGTGAGAGCCGCGAGCGTGCGCGGCATTCCGTCAAAAGGCACGCCACTTCCGCGCATCAGGTTCCCTTGAATCGGCGCGGACGGTTGTAATTTCGTGCCCGTCGGAATGCAGTTAGTGTCTACTTCCATCACTCCCCCTCCACCATGAACGATAAAATCACCGTCCGCGGCATCCACCTCTCGCTCACCCCTGCCCTCACGCAGATCATCCACGAAAAGGCCGAGCGACTGCTGCGCCACAACTCGCACATCATCCGCATCCGCCTCGACCTCGAATTCAGCGACACGAAGCGTCCCGAGGAGCGTTTCACGGCGAAGGCGCAGGTGGAAATCGACGGCCCGGACCTGATCGCCTCGGCGACCTCGGAGGACGGCTACAAGTCGGTCGACCTGCTGGTCGACAAACTCGACAAGCTCCTCCGCGAGCGCCACGCCAAGCGCGTCCACGCCCGCAACGAGGAGCGCAACCAGGCGCCCGACGTGCTGCACGGCAAGCACTGAGCGCCCCGGCGGACGCGTTCCTCCCCGCCCGCGAAGCCCCGCCCCGTGCGGGGCTTTTTTGCGCCCCGCTGGCAACCGTGCGCACCCGGCCGCGCAGTCTCAGCCTTGTTTTCGCGCGGGCGCGAAGAACAGCCACAACGCCACCGCGATCACCGCATAGGGCCAATACTCGGCCGCCACGCGCCAGAGCTCACGCTGCTCGCGCCACAGTTCGCGCTGGTAGGGCGCGGTCAGCACCATCACCCCCGCGAAGGCCAGACCCGCCGCCGGCCACAGTGGCCACGAGACGCCGGCGCGCCCGAGCAACAGCCGGTGCAAAGCCGCGATGAGCAGAAACCCGCCCGCCAGCCCGAAGAGCGTCGCCGACGGCCCGAGCACCGAGATGAGCCCCAGCCCCGCGCCCAGCCCGCACAGCACGCCGCCCGGCACGAGCAAACCCGGCGAACGCACGAGCGCGGCCCAGACGAGAAATGCCACGCCCAGCGGCAGCAGGATGCCGCCGCGCCACGACCACGGGAGATGCGGGGAGAGCAGCGCGAAGCCAGCCACGACCAGCAGCACGAGCGCGGCGACACGTCGGCCGCGACGCGGATCGGCGGGGAGCGTTGCGGTGGAGGCGGAGGTTTCCGTTTTCATGGCCGCAGCGTAGCAGAAGCCGCGGCCGCGCACCTGTGCCGGAGGTCATGCCCGGGGTCATGGTCGCCCGCGTCCCGCGCCGGCGCCGGCGGCCCTCACCCGATCCAGCGCAGCCCGAGCTGCAGCCAGAACGGAATCGTGAACAGCCCCAGCGCCGTCGTCACGAGCACGATCTGCACCGCGGTCAGCGGCTGGCCGCCGTAGACGCGCGCGACGATGATCGAAATCACGGCGGTCGGCATCGCGCCCTGGACGACGATGATGCGCTTCAACTCGAGCGACACCGGTGCGAACTTCGCCACGAGGAGAAACACCACCGGCAGCAGCGCCAGCCGCACGAGGCAGGCGCCGAGGCTGATGCGCGGCGCGTAGAGTTTGCCCGGATCGCCGAGGTGCGGCTGCACGCTCACCCCCGTCATGATCAGGCCGAGCGGGATGGCGCAGGCGCCGAGGAGTTTCACGCCGGTCCAGACCGCCGCGGGCACGAGGGGCGCCCAGCCGGCGAGGTTGACGGCCAGCGCGATGACGAGCGCAAAGAGCGGCGCGTTGAGCAGCCGCCGCCAGCCGTCGCGCAGCGAGAGACCGCTGACGACGAGCACGCCTCCGGTCCAGATCGCGGCATCGACACCCATGTTGTGCACGAGCAGCAGGCCGCGGCTCTCGGGCCCGAAGAGCGCCTCGAGGATCGGCAGCGGCAGGTAGCCGTAGTTGGCGATGCCGACCGTCAGTGCGAAGGTCCGCAGCCCGGTGCCGACGCTCAGGCCGATGAGCCGGCCGACCCCGTAGGCCGTGGCGATGCCGAGCAGCGTGAGCCCGAAGCCCGCCAGCGGCGCGAAGACGATGTTGCCCTGTTCGCGCAGCGCCGGGTTGCCCGCGACCGAGTCGAAAATGAGGCACGGCGTGAGGACCTTGATGACGAGATTGAACAGGCTCTCCTCCGCCTGCTCCTTCACCCACCCCGCGTGCCGCAACCACGCCCCGAGCGCGACGATCGCGAAGACCGGCAGCACGATGAGAAAGAGTTGGGTGTAGGTGGTCATGTCGCGGAAGCGCCGCGCACCGAGCACACCGGACCGCCGCCCGCGACTCAACCGCACAATGTGTCAGCCGCGCAACGATGGAGGAAGTCAGGCCGCGGTTCTGCGCGGCCCAATGCGCCTTCGCCCCGACCGCGCGGCCAGCGGCGACCGTGAGGAGGAATGGGGTTGTCTGTCGCCGGCCCGCACAAAAACTTCCCGACCAACGGGCCACGTGCATCCCGCTCCCACGCACTGGAGCGGACGGGATCGAGCTGATGCTCATCTCAGATTTGAAATTTCAGATTTCAAATTCTCCCCCACCCCACTCCCGCCCATGCCCACCTACCAACGATTCGAGGACCTGCCGGTCTGGCAGGAAGCCATCGTCCTCGCCGAGCGCTGCGAGGATTTCATCGCCGCGGCCAAGGACCGTATCACGTGGTCGAAGCGCGACCAGCTCGACCGCGCCTCGCTCTCCGTCTCCAACAACATCGCTGAAGGCTTCGAGCGCGGCACGACCAACGAGCTGCTCGCCTTTCTCTACATCGCGCGCGGCTCCGCCGGAGAAGTGCGCTCGATGCTCTGCTACTTCGAGCGCCGCCCCGCTCTTTCAAAATTCAGATCTGAAATTTCAAATTTGAAATCAATTGCCGAGAGCTGCGCGCGGCAGTTGCGGGGCTGGGCCGACTCGCTGCAGAACTCCGCCATCGCCGGCCAGCGCCACCTCAACGACCACACGCGCGCCCATTACCAAAAGCGCAAGACCCGCGAGTCCGGCGCCGAGCAGTTCCAGCAACTCCTCGCCCAACACCTGCCCCCGGACCATCCACAACACCCCGCGAACCGCCACCCGCCCCGGCCGTGAGGTGCCGTGGCATTGTCCGCCGCCGTTGCACGCGGAAACCCACCTCCGCGCGGCGGTGGAATAAAACGCCGCAGGGCTGAATCTTCCTCACCGACAACCGGCGCGTGTTCAGGTCGCGTCGGCCCTCGCCGCCATCGCGCGGCCGGCGTGCCAGCCGGTCGTCCAGGCGGCTTGGAAGTTGAAACCGCCCGTGATGCCGTCGACGTCGAGCACTTCGCCGGCGAAGTGCAGGCCCGGGACCAGCCGGCTTTCCATCGTCTTGAAATCCACCTCGCCGAGCCGCACGCCGCCGCAGGTGACGAACTCGTCCTTGAACAAACTCTTCCCGCTCACCGCGAACTCCGCGTCCGTCACCTGTGCCGCGAGCGCGCGGAGCGCGGCGTTGCCCACGCCCGTCCACGGCACCGTGGGCGCGAGGCCGGCGGCGACGACGAGGCGTTCCCACAGGCGCAGCGGCACGCCGAGCGGGCAGAACGTCGTCACCTGCTTGCGCGGCTCGGCGGCGCGGGCGCGCTCGAGCTCGGCGCGCGCGGTCTCGGCGTTGAAGCGCGGCGCCCAGTTGACGCGCAGCGTGAAGCGGTAATCGCGCTCCGCGAGCAGGCGCGCGCCCCACGCGGAGAGTTTCAACACGGCCGGCCCGCTCAGGCCCCAGTGCGTGACGAGCAGCGGGCCGCGCTCCTTCAGCGGCGTGCCGGCGACGGCGGTGGCGGCGTCCTCGACCGACACGCCGGCGAGGTCCTTCAGCCGCGGATCGTCGACGTGAAACGTGAAGAGCGACGGCACGGGCGGCTCGATGGTGTGGCCGAGGGTGCGGGCCATCTCGAGACCGGCGTTGCTCCGGTTGCCACCGGTGGCAAGCAGCAGGCGGTCGACGGTCACAGTCTCGCCCGACGTGAGGGCGAGTTCGAATCCGCCCGCCGCGGCGCGCACGGCGGACTTCACGCCGCACGGCGTGCGGATGACGACGCCGGCCTTCCGCGCGGCGCCGAGCAGACAGTCGACGATGGTCTGCGAATCGTCCGTGACCGGAAACATGCGGCCGTCCTCCTCGGTCTTGAGCGCGACGCCGCGGGCCTCGAACCACGCGATGGTGTCGCGCGGTTGGAAACGGCTGAAGGCGCCGGTGAGTTCGCGGCCGCCGCGCGGGTAGCGGCGGGCGAGGTCGCGCGGCTCGAAGCAGGCGTGGGTGACGTTGCAGCGGCCGCCGCCGGAGATCTTCACCTTGGCGAGGAGATGCGAGGTGGCCTCGTAGAGCGTGACGCGCACGGCCGGGTCCGCCTCGGCGGCCGCGATGGCGCCGAAGAATCCGGCGGCCCCGCCGCCCACGACCGCGATGTGCCGCTGATGCATCGCGGCGGAGCGTGCGTCCGCGTCCGCAGCTTGTCCAAAACAAAGGCGCTGCGGCCCCCCGGGGACCGCAGCGCCGGCTGCACACACAAACCGAAAGGGATCAGTGGCGATCGGAGTCGTCGCCGCCCGGGCCGCCGCCGTGCGGACCGCGATGGCGGCGTTCGCCGCGGCGCTCCTTCATGCGCTCGCGCATCTCGTCGGCCTTCTTCTGCTGCTCGGGCGTGAGGACGGCGCGGCGCTGTTCCTGGTAGCTCTTGCGCAGGGCGGCCATCTGCTCGCGGAATTCCTTCCGCGTGAGCGCCTCGTTGTCCTGCAGCTTCTCCATCGCGTCGCGGTGGGAGCGGTGGATCTGCTTGAGCTGCTGCTTCTGCGCATCGGTCAGCTCGAGGTGGTCGGCCATCTGCTTGGCGGCGCGGGCGCGCTGCAAGCCGGGACCGCCGTGCGGCTGGGCGGAGAGGACGGGGACGAGGCAGGCGGCGCTCAACAGGGCCGCGGCGAGGAGGGCGAGACGGGAGTTCTTCATGGGAGGAGGGAGTTGCTTTACGGGGACAATGACGCCACCGGGACCGGGCCGTTTCAGGGGGCGGAGGATTTTTGGCCGGAAAAAATCGCGCGCCCGCGTAACCGGCCGGGCCGGGGCGGCGTAGCCGGGGGCGCCTGGGGCGGGGCGGCGGCAAGGCAGCGCGGCGTTGCGGGCGGGGCGGGAATCGGTCTTGGGTGGCAGGGTGCAGTTCGAACAGCTCGTCGCCCTCGCCCAGCCTGTCGTCGCCGCCGCCCAGCGCCGCCTCCCGCCGGAGGTGCGCACCGTGGCGATCGCGGTGCCGGTTTGCTATGAGCCGTTCCCCAACGACGCCATCCTTGCCGAGGGCTGGGAGCCGGACATCCTCGGGCTCTTCGTCGGGCACGAACACGGCCGGGAACACGCCGACACGACCGGCGCCCCGCTGCCGCCGCAGATCCTGCTGTTTCTCGCGAACCTCTGGGATTTCGCCGACGGGGACCGGGAGATTTTCCGGGACGAGGTCCGGCTGACCTACCTCCACGAGCTCGGCCACTACCTCGGGTGGGATGAGGACGAGATCGCCCGGCGCGGCCTCGAATGACCCCGTCCGGCGGGTCCGCCGACCGGCCCGGCGGCGGCGGACGGGATTGACCGCAGCCAAGAAGGGCTTTCTTTCCCCGAGCGATTCTGCATAAACGACTTTCACCGGCTCCTCGGGGCCGCTTTGCTGTCAACGCCATCATGAAGAAGCTCCTTTCCCTTTTCCTCCTCGCCGCCGCCCTCGTGGCGCCGGCGGTCGGCGTCTCCGCCTCGACGCCCGAAGTGAAGCGCGAGACGCTGATCGAGCGCCTCGACACCTGCGAGGCCATCCTGCAGGACCTGCAGTCGAGCACGAAGACCGCCATTCCCGCCGAGGTGCTCCGCCGCGCGCAGGGCCTCGTGATCGTCAACCAGGTGCAGGCCGGCTTCCTTCTCGGCATCAAGGACGGCTACGCCATCGCCATGGTCCGCCGCCCGAACGGCAAGTGGTCCATCCCCGTCTTTCTCCGCGCCGGCGAGGCGTCCTTCGGCCTCCAGGCCGGCGTCAAGGCCGTCAACACCGTCCTCGTCCTCATGGACAGCGAGACCGCCCGCCTCCTCCTCAAGAGCCGCTTCAACTTCGGCGCCGAGGCCAAGGTCCAAGCCGGCGTCCGCGGCAACGAGGGCGAAGCGGTCACCAAGCAGCTCATCGAGGGCGCCAGCGTCCTCGCCTACTCCCTCCAGGAAGGCTACTACCTCGGCGCCGCGATCAAGACCGGCTTCATGCAGCCGAACGAGTCCGCCAACCGCGTCTTCTACCAGACCAACCACAAGACGCCCGAGCTGCTCTTCAGCGACTGGGTCACGCCGCCGCCGGAGACGCGCTACCTCATGGACTACGTCACGCGCCTCACCAACCGGTGACGGCCCGCCGGCCTCCCCGCCCCTTCCCACCCGCCGCACCCCGGCGGGTTTTTTGTTGGCCCGCCCCCGCGTCCAAGCGCCCCGATGCGCCGTAACATCGGCGTGACCCTACTCGTGCCATCGCTCGTCGCGCTCGCGGCGCTGTGCGCCGCCTTCGCCCTCTGCTACCTCCTCGCACGGCGGCTGGACAACTATGGCCTCGTCGACGTCGCCTGGGCCTACGCCTTCGCCCCGGTGGCCGTGGGTTACGCGTGGGCCGGCGGGGGCTGGGCACCGCGCCGGGTCGTCATCGCCGGCCTCGCGCTCGCGTGGAGCCTCCGCCTCGGCACGCACCTGCTCCGCCGCGTGGCCGCGCACCACCCGCAGGAGGACAGCCGCTACGGGCAGCTGCGGCGCGACTGGGCCGGACGCTTCGACCGCACGATGTTCGGGTTCTTCCAATTGCAGGCCGCCTCGGTCGCGCTGCTCGCCCTGCCCTTCCTCGTGCCGACGGCGAACGCGCACGCGGGCCTTCTCCCGCTGGAAGTCGCGGGGCTTGCGCTCTGGGTGGTGGCGTTCGCCGGCGAGGCGCTGGCCGACGCGCAGCTCGCCGCCTTCAAGCGCAACCCGGCCCACCGCGGCCGCGTGTGCGACGTCGGCCTGTGGCGCTACAGCCGGCACCCGAATTATTTCTTCGAGTGGCTGATCTGGGTCGGCGTCGCGCTCTTCGCACTGGCCTCGCCCGCCGGCTGGCTCGGGCTGATCGCGCCGGCCGCCATCCTTTACCTGCTCCTTCGCGTCACCGGCATCCCGCTGGCCGAGGAGCAATCGCTGCGCTCGCGCGGCGACGCCTACCGCCGCTACCAACAGACCACGAGCGCCTTCGTGCCGTGGTTCCCCCGCTCCCCGACATGATCGACACCCTCCTCTCCCGCGACCTGCTGCCCGACTGGGCCATCCGCGCCGGCATCCGCCGCCTGCTCCGCCAGCGCCTCCGCGATATCGCGCACCCGGCGCCCGCCGTGCAGGTGCGCGAATTCGCCGACGCCCTGCGCACCATGCCCGTGGCGATCAACACCGCCGAGTCGAAGGAACAGCACTACGAGGTGCCGACGGCGTTCTACCAATGCTGCCTCGGCCCGCGCCTGAAGTATTCCTCGTGCCTCTACGAGCGCGACGACGACACCCTCGCCCGCGCCGAGGAGCGCATGCTCGGGCTCACCTGCGAGCGCGCGCGCCTGGCCGACGGCCAGCGCATCCTGGAGCTCGGCTGCGGCTGGGGCTCGCTCACGCTCTGGATGGCGGAGCACTACCCGCGCGCGCAGGTCACCGGCGTCTCGCACTCCCGCACCCAGCGCGAACACATCCTCGCCGAGGCGGCGCGCCGCGGGCTGCGCAACGTCGAGATCATCACCTGCGACATGAACGACTTCGCCGCCGGCAACGCCCTCTACGACCGCGTCGTGTCGGTGGAGATGTTCGAGCACATGAAGAACTGGCCGCGCCTGCTCTGGCGCATCTCGCGCTGGCTGAAGCCCGACGGGATGTTCTTCGCGCACGTGTTCGTGCACTCCAAGTTCGCCTACCACTTCGAGGCGCGCGACGAGTCCGACTGGATGAGCCGGCATTTCTTCACCGGCGGCATGATGCCCGCGCACGACCTCTTCGCGCAGTTCCAGGACGATCTCCGCCTGGTCGGCGACTGGAAGGTCAACGGCACGCACTACGCCCGCACGGCCGAGCACTGGCTGCAGAACATGGACGGCCACCGCGCGGAGATCCTGCCGCTCTTCGCCGAGACCTACGGCGCGCACGAGGCCGAGAAATGGTGGGTCTACTGGCGCGTGTTCTACCTGGCCTGCGCCGAGCTCTGGAAGTTCCGCGACGGCGAGGAATGGCACGTCAGCCACTACCTGTTCCAAAACCGGGCGAAGGACTGATTGTTGCGTATTAAGCGCAATCGCTCCGCCGCGCGCCTGATGCGCAACGCGGGGCGAGGCGGCGACGCGCCGCTCAGTAGTTCGGCCAGATGCCGGGCGTGATCAGTTCGAGCACGTGCCCGTCCGGGTCGTGGAAATACAGGCTGCGACCGCCGCGCGTCCACCCGGCCTCGCTGAGCAGCGGCACGCCGGCGGCCGCGAGGTGCGCCTTCCACGGGTCGAGATCCGCGGCATCGATGGCGAAGCCGAGATGGTGCGCGCCGCCGTCACTGTGATGCGGCGGAATCGTGCCCCCCCGCGGAGCCGGGATCGGCTCGGAAGTCGCACCATGCAGAAAAACGAGCAGCAGTTGCCGCGGCGCCACGGCGAAGACGTGAAAGCGCTGCCCATCACCCGCCACGACCGGCAACCCGAGCATGCCCTCGTAGAACGCCTTGGCGCGCGCCAGATCGCGGGTGTAGATGACCGTTTCAAGGATGCCGGTGATGGGAGGAGGCGGCGATTGCATGGGTGCACGATGGCTCCCCCAGCCGTCGTGCTGCAATCTTCCGCGCACCCAAACCCCTGGGCCGAACGTAGTATCTGGGCATGCTTCGCCGGCTCATCCTTCCCCTGCTGCTCCTGCTCGGCCTCGCCACGCCGGGGCTCGCCCGGCTGACGCCGGACGATGACCGGGTCCGTCCCGCCCTCGAAGCCGAGGCCCGCCTCGATTCCGCCCGCGCGCTCGAGCTCTTCCTTGCCTTGGAGAAACAGCATCCCGACGACGCGTTTCTCCTGCAAAAAATCGCCCGCCAATACTCCGACCTCGTCGTCGACCAGCGCGACGTGGCGGAAAAGCGCCGCCTCGCCGGCCTCGCGCTCTACTACGCCGAACGCGCCGCGGCGGCGCAGCCCGACGATCCCGTCAACCTGCTCTCCGTCGCCATCAGCCGCGGCAAGCTTGCCGTCTACAGCGACACCCGCACGAAGGTGCGCTTTTCCCGCGACGTGAAGGATTACGCCGAGCGGGCCCTCGCCCTCGCGCCCGACTACGCCTGGGCGCACCACGTCCTCGGCCGCTGGCACCACGAGGTCGCCGCCCTCGGCGTGACGGCCCGCGTGGTCGTGAAACTCTTCTACGGCGGCCTGCCGCCCGCCTCGGTCGGTGCCGCTGTCACCCACCTCGAGCGCGCCGTGGCCCTCGAGCCCGGTGAGCTCACGCATCACATCGAGCTCGGGTTTGCGTATTTCGCCGCGGGCCGGACCGACGATGCCAAGGCGGCTTGGGAACGCGGCCTCGCCCTGCCCTCTCGCGGCAAGCACGACGAGCCCGCCAAGCGCCGCGCCCGCGCCGCGCTCGAGCGCAACTGGTCGTGAGCGCGCCCCCGGCCGCGTCCCGCCGCGCTCACACCAGCACCAGCGCGATGGCCGCGAGCATCAAGGCCGCGCCCGCCAGCCGGTAGCCGAGCACGCGCGGGGCGAGGTGTTGCTCGCTGCTGGCAAACCAGTGGCCGACCGCCCACACCACGACGACGCTGAAGAGCCCGCGTGCGCTGAAGACAATGTTCACCGCCGTGGCGCTGCCCCAGATGCCCAGCGTGAGAACGATGCCGGCGTTGTTCAGCGCCATGAGGAACGCCCCCGGCCCGACCCAGCGCCACGCCGGCGCCTTGAGCTCGCGCAGCGGCGCGCTGAAGAACGGCACGAACGCGAACGAGTAGAGCAGCACGAGCAGGAACATCGGCGGAAAGAAATTCGCCGCGCCCCAAGCCGGCACCCACTTCTGCATCAGCACGTCGCCGAGGCCGAACGACGCCGCGCTCGCCGTCGCGAGCAATACCGTGCGCCCGACGTGCCGGCGCTCGCCGTGGCGCTCGCCCACGTGCAGCAACCCGACCGCCGCCGTGCTCAGCCCGGCGCCAATCCACCACGCCAGCGGCACTTCGCCCACGCGCAACAGGCTGCTGAAGAGCGCCACAAGGATGACCTTCGAGCCCATGACCGGCGTCGTGATCGACACGTCGCCGCGGCTCAGCGCGAGGAAGAGGCACACCTGCCCGCCCAGGTAACACAGCGCCGTGAGCGCCGGCTGCCCATAGTCGGTCCAGGGGCGCAGCTGGCCGTCGAACAGAAACCAGCCGGGCAGGAAGACGAGGCACATCACCGCGTTGGCCACGAAGCTCGTCCGCCACACGCCGACGCCGAGCTCGGCGGCGCGCTTCATCATCAGCGCCGCCACGACGTAGCCGAGCGCACAGGCGAGCGGGATGAGAAGGTGAAGCGGGAAATGCATCGGCGCACCGGTGCGCGGCGCGGCCACCAGCAAGCCGGAGCACGCGGGCCGGCTTCAACGGCAAAGTGCGCGCGAGGCGGGCGGGCCCATCGGCCGGCTGCAGCCGGCCCTACTGGAGGAGCGGCAGGAGCAGCTTCTCGTAATCCTCGTGCGCCATGGCGCCGACCTTGCGGTGGCGGATGCGGCCCTCGCGGTCGATGAGGAAGGTCGTGGGCAGGGCGTCGAAGCCGCCGAAGAGTTCGGCGACGTCCGCGTTGCCCATGGTCAGCGGGTAGTTGACGCCGAGCCGGTCGGCGAACTGCTGCACGAAGTCGGGTTTCTTGCGGTCGAAGGACACGCCGATGATGACCAGCCCGTCGGCGCCGTGCTTCTGCTGCAAGGCGGCGTAGCCGGGCAGCTCGTCCACGCACGGCGGGCACCACGTGGCCCAGAAGTCGACGACGACGACCTTGCCCTTGAGCGCGTCGCGCGTGAGCTCGCGGCCGTCGAAGGTGCGGAACTTGAAATCCGGCGCCGCGCCGAGGTCGGCGAGTTCGGCGTGGGCGCGGCCGGGCGCGAGCGAGGCGGCGAGGACGGCGGCGGCAACCAGGAGTGCCGGCAGGGAGAAGCGGAGCAGGGTGCGCATGACGGGGGAGGGAGACATGACGGCGCGGCGTTATTCCCGCGGAGACGGTGATTGTGCGGCGCAAAGTGCGCCAGTCCGGCGGAAACTCAAACGCCCTTCGCCGGCTGCTCGGTGTGCTCGCCGGCGCTCAGCGTATCGATGAACTTCTTCATCGCCGGCGTGAGGACGCGGCCCTTGCGGTGGAGAATGGCGAGCGGGCGGGTGAACTCCTTGCCCTTGAATTGCACGGCGGCGAGCGTGCCCTGGCGGATCTCCTGCTGCACGGTGGCCTGCGGGACGATGGCGATGCCGTGGTCGATCTCGACCGCGCGCTTCACCGTCTCGATGTTGTCGAACTCCATCACCGGCGTGATCTCGAGCTTGTTGTCGCGGAAGATCTGGTCGACGGCCTTGCGCGTCGGGATGTCGGGGTCGAAGCCGATGAACTTGTGGCCGGCGAGCGTCTTGAGGTCGACCTCGGTGGCCTTGGCCAGCGGGTGGTTCGGGTGCGTGATGAGGACGAGGCGGTCGTTGCGGAACGGGATCGTCTCGATCTGGCGGAGCTTCTGCGGAAAGGCGACGAGGCCGAAGTCGACGGAGTTGTGCAGGATGTCCTCGTAGACGAGGTTCGAGCGGCGGTATTCGATGCGGACGTTGACCGACGGATAATCGTGGAGGAATTTCTTGATGTAGGGCGGCAGCTCGTGGAGGCCGATCGAATAGATGGTCGAGATGCGGATGGTGCCGCTGATCACCTTCTTCATCTCCTGCAGCTCGCTCAGCAGCTTTTCGTAGACGTGCAGGATTTCCTTCGCGGCGTCGTAGATGCGCTGGCCCTCGCGCGTCAGATTGAACTGCTTCTGCGAGCGGTCGATCATCAGCGTCTTGAAATTGCGCTCCATCGAGCGCGCCTGCTGGCTGACGGCGGATTGGGTGATGCCGTTCAGCTTCGCGGCCTTGGAGAAACTCTTCGTCTCGACCAAGTCCGCGAAGATTTTGAAGTTTTCGATTTGCATGGCGGCGCTTTAGGCCGACGGGTATAAACAATCCTAATCCGCAATCCATCTTAAAAGCGCCCCTCATACATGTTTATCGACTTCGAGACTTTCCGCACCCGCGCCGAGCGGCTGCGCGCGCTGATGGACGAGGCCTGCCGCGCAGCCGGACGCGACCCGCGCGAGGTGCGCCTGTTGCCGGTGACGAAGACTCATCCGCCCGCCGCGGCCGACTATGCGGTCCGGGTCGGGCTCGACGCCGTCGGCGAGAATCGCGTGCAGGAAGCCGCCGAGAAGCGGACCGCCTGCGCCGCCCTGCCCGTGCGCTGGGAGCTCATCGGCCACCTCCAGTCGAACAAGGCCAAGCTCGCCGTCGCGACCTTCGACCGCGTGCAGAGCGTCGACAGCGAGAAACTCCTGCGCCTCCTCGACCGCGCCGCCGGCGAACTGGGCAGGACGCTCCCGATTCTCCTCCAGATCAACGCTGGCAACGATCCCGCGAAATTCGGCGCCGAACCCGCCGACGCCCCGCGCCTGCTCGACACGGCGCTCGCGCTCCCGCACTTGCGCGTCGACGGCCTGATGACGATCGCCCCGCTCGGGGCGACCCCCGAGGAGACGCAGGCGCACGCGCGCCGGACCTTCGCCAACCTCCGCGCGATTCGCGACGACCTCGCCGCCCGCACCGGCGCGCCGCTGCGCGAACTCTCGATGGGCATGACGGGCGACTACGCGCTCGCCATCGCCGAGGGCAGCACGCTCGTCCGCGTCGGCACCGCGCTCTACGGGCCGCGCGAGTGAGAAAAGTAGGGCCGGTCGGCGTGTGCTGAAATGTAGGGCGGGGTCTCCCGACCCCGCCGTCGTTCGCACGTATTATCGCTCTCGCTTGCGCTTTCCCGTTCGCGGCGGGGTCGGGAGACCCCGCCCTACATACGACACACGCTGCGCGACCGTCGATCTGTCGCGGTATCGCAGGCCGCGGCACCCGCGATGGATTCCGCGTTGCCACAGGAGGTGATTCGGTTTCGCTCTGCGCCGTGGAAACGCGGACGCTCACTCCCGCCGAAAAGACCGCGATCACGGCGCTGCTCGACGATCCCTCGCCCCTCGTGCGCCAGTCCCTGCTGCAGCGCCTGCTCGCGCTCGGCGATTCCGGCCGCGAACTGCTTCAGCAGGCGGCGCGCGGCGCGGACCGCGAGACCGCCGCGGCCGCCGTGTGGTTCCTGCGCGAACTGAAGTTCGCCGACCCCGTCGCCGAGTTCCGCGGCTTCATCCAATCGCTCAACTACGAGCTCGAGACCGGGGCGCTCCTCCTCAGCCGCACGGTCAATCCCGCCCTCGACGTCGCCGCCGTCTGCGCGCAACTCGACGCCTTCGCCGCGCGCGTGCGCAAGCTCCTGCCCAAGTCCGCCACGCTCCGCCAGCAGTGCCGCGTGCTCAACCGCGTCCTCTTCGACGAATACGGCCTGCGCGGCAACACCGAGCACTACGCGGACCCGCGCAACAGCTTCATCGACCAGGTTCTCGCCCGCCGCCTCGGCATCCCGATCTCGCTCGCGATCATCTACCTGCTCGTCGCCCAGCGTGTCGGCCTCGAACTCGAGCCGGTCGGCGTGCCGGGACATTTCCTCGTCGGCGGCTACGAGCCCGAGGGGCCGTTCTTCATCGACGCGTTCAACCGAGGCGCGGAGCTGACGCCGGAGGAGATCTTCGCCCGCGTGCGCGCGCTCGACCACACGCCGCAACTGGCCGACCTCGCGCCGACGCCCGTCCGCGAGGTGCTCTGCCGCGCCTGCCGCAACCTCGTCAACCACTACGCCGCCGCGGACGACGCCGAGCGCGCACGGATGTTCGCCGATTTTGTCTCCGAGTTCGACGCCACCTACGAGCGCCACGCCAGCCCCTGAGCGGCGGACGCCCCGCCCCGCCATGTCCAGTTCCTACCCCACGCTCACCCTCGCCGGCCTCGAAACCTGGCCGGAGGGCCGCACCGGACTCGCCCTCCTCGGACACCCGGCCGCCCACTCGCTCAGCCCCGTCATCCACAACGCCGCCCTCGCCGAGCTCGCGCGCAGCGACGCGGCTTTCGCCACGTGGCGGCACGACAAGTTCGACATCCCGCCCGCCGACCTGAAGCGCGCGCTCGAGCTGCTCCACCAGAAGGGATTCGCCGGCGTCAACCTCACCGCCCCGCACAAGGAGCCCGTGCTGGAACTCGTCGAAGGCTCCGACGCCTTCACGCGCGCCGCCCGCGCCGCCAACACGCTCCTGCGCACCGCCACCGGCTGGAAGGCCGCCAACACCGACGGCGGCGGCCTCGCCGACGCGCTGCAGCAGGACCTGCAGGTGACGCTCGCCGGACGCGACGTGATCCTCCTCGGCGCCGGCGGCGCCGCCCGCGCCGCGGCCGTGCAGTGTCTGCGCGACCACGTCGCCTCCCTCTGGATCGGCAACCGCGGCGCGGCGCGGCTCCAGGAATTGCTCGACCACCTCGCGCCGCTCGCGGGCGACGTCGGCCTGCACGGCTTCGCCGCGGCGGAGCCGCCCGGCGGCCTGCCCGGCGGCGCCGTGGTGATCAATGCCACGACGCTCGGCCTGAAGGACGATGATCCGGCGCCGTTGGACTTGCGCCGCATCCCCGCCCCCGCCCAAGTCTACGACATGACCTACAACCCGCCCTCGACCGCGTTGCTCCGCCAGGCGGCGGAGCTCGGCGTCCCGCACGCGCACGGGCTCTCGATGCTCGTGCACCAAGGAGCGCGCTCGTTCGCGCTGTGGACGGGCAAGACCGCGCCCGCCGCGACCATGCAGGCCGCCGCGCAGGCGGCGCTCAACGCCCTCCCCGCGTGACGTCGTCCGTGTTCGTCGAGATTTCCACGGCTTTCCCGTGGTTCTTCCCCGCGTGGGCCTTCGTCTTCGGCGCCTGCATCGGGAGCTTTCTCAACGTCTGCATCTACCGGATTCCGAAGGGCGAATCGGTCGTGACGCCCGGCTCGCATTGCGGCTGCGGCCGGCCGATCGCGTGGCATGACAACATCCCGATCCTGAGCTGGCTGCTGCTGCGCGGGCGCGCGCGCTGCTGCGGCCGGCCCTTCAGCTTCCGTTATCCGTTCGTGGAGCTGCTCACCGGCGCGCTCTTCCTCGCCTGCTGGCTGCTCTTCCCGCCGGCGAAGGCGCTCGGCGGCATGGTGCTGGTGTCGATCGTGCTGTGCGCGACCTTCATCGACCACGACCACATGATCATCCCCGACGCGTTCACGATCGGCGGCGGCGTGGCCGGCGTGGCGCTGGCGCTGGTGCTGCCCGGGTTGCACGATCAGGCGCACGAGCTGTTCTTCGTCGCGAGCCTGCGCAGCGGCCTCGACGCCGTGCTCGGGATGTTCGTCGGCTCGGGACTCGTGCTCTGGATCGCGCTCGTGGCGGAGGCGGTGCTGAAGAAGGAGGCGATGGGCTTCGGCGACGTGAAATTCCTCGGCGCGCTCGGCGCCTTCACCGGCTGGCAGGGCGCGGTGTTCGCGATGTTCGGCGGCGCGATCATCGGCTGCCTGTGGTTCGCGCTCGCGCTGCTCTGGCAGAAATTCTCCGGCAAGGCCGCCGGCGGCGCGCGGCTCGAGACACCCGACGGGCAGCAGACCGACCGCGTCGGTCTGGGGGTGCATGTGAGCTTCGGCCCGATGCTCGGGCTCGGCGCGCTGCTGTATTTCCTCGTGCTGCAGGAGTGGGTCGACGGCTACTTCGCGAGCGTGCGGTTCTTGTTCGAGGGCTGAGCCGCGGGACGGCGGTTTGATGTAGGGCGGGGTCTCCCGACCCCGCCGATGTTCGAATGCGATGTCACATTCGCGGCGGGGTCGGGAGACCCCGCCCTACAATTCGTTCACTCGCACTTCTTCACTGCGCGGGGGGCTGAAATCCCGGTGGCACGTTGCCCTGGCGGCCTTGCACGACGATCTCGAGCAGGTGCTGCAAGGCGGCTTCGCGCGTGAGACCGCGCTCGGCGGCAAGCTGGTCGGCGCGCTTCATCAGTTGCCGCGCCATCGTCTCCGCCTGCGCGGGCGTGGCGGCGCCGAGGCGTTCGCAGAGGCGGGTGAGCTGGGTCAGTTCATCCATGCGGATCGACGAGGAGGATTTCCGCCGGCCCGTCCGGCGCAACGCCGAGCGGGCGCGTGCGGTCGAGCGTGACGAGCGACAGCAGCGCGAACGCGAGAAAGCCGTCGCCGTCGCGCGCCGCGCTGCGCAATTCGCCCACGCGTTGCACGCCCTGATGCAGCGCCGTGCGCGCGGCGGGCGGCTCCCCGCGTCCGCGCACGAGAAAAAGCCGGCGGCGCACCTGGCCGAGATTCTTCAGCCGCGACATCACTTCCTGACCGAGGTAACAGCCCTTCGTGTAGGAGATCGCCACCGCGTCGAGTCCGCCCTCGTTCGGCAGCTCGTCCGGGCCGATGTCATCCGGCACGGCGGGGATGCCGGCGGCGATCCGCGCGTGCTCGCCCGCCGCGCGATCGACGAACTCCACGCGCGCCATCGCGAGCCGCTCGCGCCACGCCGCGAGATCGGCGCGCGCCACGAGCAACCACGCGCCCGGCGCGGACGCGAGCCGCGCGGGCCACGCGAACGCATTTTCCGTTTTCCAAAACCGGTCCGCGGATTCGCCCTCGCCCGCGCGCGAAAAACCGAGCGCGCCGAGCAGCGCGTCCACGCCGTCGCCCCACAGCGCAATCGCGGCGTGGTGCGCGGTGTCGTCGACGAGCTCCACTTCGTCGGCGATGAGGTAGGCTTCGAGCCGTTCGCGCAGACGCGCCGCCGGCGTGCGCGCACTGAACACCAGGTGCTCGTCGGCCGTGAGGCGCAGCACCTGCGAGTCCGCGAGCGTCTTGCCCTTCTGATTCAGCCACAATCCGTAGGCACTCCGGCCCGGCGCGACTTTCAATTCCTGCGTGAACTGGCCCCCGAGGTAGGTATTAGCATCAGGACCACTTATGCGAAATGCGGCTGATGTCTCTTGTAAGTTACTGATTTGAAATGCGTAAAATGGCATACGGGTTAATGCCAGAGGGTCGCTTTACCAGATTGTCACAAGAGTAAATTATCAAACTGGCGTGTCCGAGTTGACGAACGGTCGGAACAACCTACCGGTAGTGCAATCTAACTTTTCGCTTCTCCCGCCTAGCGGGAGTTTTGGGGTAACTAAGAAAGCAATGGCGGGCCGCTTAGGGGTAGGCGGCCCGCCTTTTCTTTGCCCGGATTCCGAGCCCGAACCCGCCCGGACCCACCCCGCCCGGGAGCAGCGCCCCCTTAATTCTGCGCATTTGCGGCGCTAAAAAGCCCGCGCGGGAAAACTTCCTTCGTGCGCTCGCCGCCGCCGCGGCTTAACTGCCCGGACCCTATGAAAGCTCCCATCCGTGTCGCGGTCACCGGCGCTGCCGGCCAAATCGGTTACTCCCTCCTTTTCCGCATCGCCTCCGGCGCGATGTTCGGACCCGAGCAGCCCGTCATCCTGCAGCTCATCGAGGCCCCGATCGAGAAGGCCCTGAAGGCCCTCGAGGGCGTCGCCATGGAGCTCGACGACTGCGCCTTCCCGCTCCTCAAGGGCATCGTGCAGACCTCCGACCCCGCGGTCGGCTTCAAGGACGCCAACTGGTGCCTCCTCGTCGGCGCCAAGCCGCGCGGCCCGGGCATGGAGCGCGCCGACCTCCTCAAGGACAACGGCAAGATCTTCATCGCGCAGGGCCAGATCATCGACGCCGTTGCGGCGGACGACGCCCGCATCGCCGTCGTCGGCAATCCCGCCAACACGAACTGCATGATCGCCGCCTCGCAGGCCAAGCGCCTCCCGGCCGAGCGCTTCACCGCGATGGTGCGCCTCGATCAGAACCGCGCGCAGACCCAGCTGGCCAAGAAGGCCGGCACCGACCTCACCGCCGTGCAGGACATCTTCATCTACGGCAACCACAGCCCGACCATGTTCCCCGCCTTCGCCCACGCGAAGATCGGCGGCCAGGCCGCGACGGAGGTCATCACCGACCACGCCTGGCTGCAGGGCCCGTTCTGCGAGACCGTCGGCAAGCGCGGCGCCGCCATCATCGCCGCCCGCGGCGCCTCCTCGGCCGCCTCCGCCGCCAACGCCCTCGTCGACCATGTCCGCGACCTGATGACGCCCGGCGCCATCCACTCCGTCGCTGTGAAGTCGAACGGCGCCTACGGCTTCGACGCCGACGTCTGGGCCGGCGTGCCGGTCCGCACCACGACGCCCGGCTCCTACGAGATCATCCACGGCTACAGCATGGACGACTTCGCGAAGTCCAAGCTCGCCGCCACGAACAAGGAGCTCGCCGAAGAGCGCGCCTTCGTGGCCGACATGCTCAAATGAGCCGCGCCCCGCGCGCCTGATCCCACTTCCCTGCCCCACGGCGGTCCGCCCGGACCGCCGTTTTTTTGCGTCGCTCGCCGTCTGCGCCACCAACCACCGCTCATAGCGCCACCGTCACCTGCAACGTGACCGCGCGCGGAGCGGCGTAGGTCGGCGGCGTGGTCGCGGAGCGCGAGGTCTCGACGGCCGCATCGAGAAGATTCTCCACCTGCAGCGCCGCGCTCACCCGTGGCGTGAAGTGCCGGCGCACGCCGACGTCGATCGTGCCGGCGGCACCGAGCGGGAGCAGGTTTTCGTCATCCTCGAACTGCACGGAACTCCAGCGCGCGTCCGCGCTGATTTCCCACTGCGCCGTCGGACGCCAGATCGCGGACGCGGTCCCCGTGAAGCGCGGCACCTGGGCCAGCCGCCGGCCGACGAGGGCGGGTTGCACGACCGCCGCCTGCACGCGCGCGTCGGACCAGACGAAGCCACCCGCGAAATTCCAAGCCGCTTGCGGCGACCACGCGACGTGCGCCTCGAGGCCGCGCACCCGCACGCGATCGAGATTCAGGCGCTGCCGGTTCACGAGGGTCGGCGTCGTCGCCAGCGTGACGTTGCCGACGGCGTCGCGCAGTGAGTTGGTGAACACCGTGAATGTCGTTTCGAGCCGGTCGCGGCGATACGCGAACCCGAGCTCGGCGCCCCGCAAGGTCTCGGGCGCGAGGAGCGGATTCGCCTCGGTGTTGGTGTTGCCCACGCGGAAGGGGCGATGCAGCTCGTTCAACGTCGGCACGCGGAAGGCCGAGTAGGCCGCGCCGCGCGCCGTCCACGCCGGCGTGACGCGCCACGCGGCCTCGAGCTGACCCGACCAAGCCACGTCGCGCCGGTCGGCGAAGCGGTCGTCGCGCACGCTGGCACCGGTCGCGCGGTCCCACTCGCGGCGCCGGCCGTCCGTCAGCGCCCAGCGGTCGGCGCGCAACCGGGCATCCAGCCGCCAATCTTGCGCCCAGGCTCCGCCGGCGCCGATGAAAGCGCCCGCAAAAGATTGTTCGCCGCCCGCGATGCGTCGGCGCGTCAGTGTCGTGCCGTTGAACAGGAAATCCTCGCGCGTCTCGCCCCGCACGGCGCGCGCATCGGCGCCGGCGACCCAATCGACGCCGCCCTGCGTCCACGCGAAAGTCGCGCTCGCACCGGCTGTGTCCGCGGGCACGTCGAACTGGTCGTTGGCCGGTGCCTCCAGCGTCCGCGTCGCGTTCACCGCCGAGAAAAAGCTGCGGAAGGTCTGGTCCTGCGCGTAGGCGGTCGCGTGCCAGACGCCGCTGGACCACGCACCCGCGAGCGCGAGCGCGGCGGAGTCGATGCGCGTCGCGTTGCGCTGCGCCGCCGTGCCGTTGACGCGCTCCTCCTCGAAATGCCGCAGCGTCAGCCGCGCCTCGACCGCGCCCACGCGCGCGGCGGCGCTCAATCCGGCCAGCCGGTGCATGCTGGCCAGGGGCCGGTCCACCGGCCCGCGCGCGCCCGGCCGCAGCGGATGAAAACCGTCGGTATCGAACCAGCGCAGATCGGCGTGCAACGCCGCCTCCGCCCGCGTCGCGCCGGCCGCCAGTTCCACGGTTCGCGTGGCGAAGGAGCCGGCGCTCGCCCGCAAGACGTCGTCGCGGAACGCGGGCGGACGCGTCACGAGCGCGATGACGCCACCGAGCGCGGCGTTCCCCCACGCGGCCGAACCGCCGCCGGAGCGGACGTCCGCGCCGGCCAGCGCGAGCGTGGGCAGCTGCGTCCACGGCACCCAGCCGCCGAACGGATCGTTGAGCGGCACACCGTCGAGCAGCACGAGCGAACGACTGGCCCCGCTCGGGCCGAGCCCGCGCAACGAGACACCCTGCGCCGTCGGGTTGGCCGCGAGGCTGTCGGTGCGTCGGAACAGGCTGAAGGCCGGCTCCGCCCGCAACGCGCGATCGGCCGCGACCGTGCGTTGCATCGCCGCGGCTTCCACCCAACGTCCCGCCGCCCGCTCCGCGGTCACCGGCGGACGGCGGTCGGCATTGACCGCGAAGTCCGGCAGGCGCGTCACGTCCTCGGCGGGTTGCCCCGACGCGGCGCTTCCCGCGATCAGGGCGAACAGGAGAACGACGGAAAGGCGGAGCGACATGCGGCAACCGCTCAAAGCAAGCCCGCCAGCACGCGGTTCTTCGTCAGCGCGAAGGCGGAGCGCACCGCTTCGAATTCCCGCAGCAAGTCCCGCGGCGAGCCGCGGCGCGGAAACTGCATCTCCAGCGTCGCGCCGTTGCACCACACCTGCGCAGCCACGCCCTCGACGGTCAGCACGCAGTGTTCGCAATGCGACGGATACGACACCGCCAGCGGCGAGCCGCGCTCCAGCGCCTCGACGGCGTCGATCACCGCCTCCACCCGCACGCCGCGACCGAGGTCGAAGACCAGTCCCGTGAACTGCGCCGCGAACACGTCGTCGAGTTCCGGCCGCGCCAGAATCTCGGGCGTGCGGAACTGGAGCAGCGTGCGGGTGAGGATGAACTCCGCCGGGTTGTAGTCGGCCAGCGCGTAGTGGAGCGTGAACGTGAAGTCGCGCGCGGTGACCGTCGCGTGCGGCGCCGCGATCTCCAGCGCCAGGTCGGCGCGCTTGTAGCCGAACGCCGCGCGCACCTTTTGAAAATAATCCTCCCCCTCCGCCGCGAGTTCGTCGGCGCAGAGCTTGGCGAGGAACGCGACCGTCGCGGCGTTGAGCGCGTCGGGCACCGTGTGGTGCGATTTCCGGAAACCGCGCAGGTTTTTCACCGGGCCCGTGCTGCGCCCGACGAAGCTCAGGCGTTCGCCGAGCGAGAAGGAGGAGGGCTTGGACGGGGACGGCACGCACGCATTGAGGCGGGCCGCGCGGCGGGAGGCAAGGAGCGGACACGCAAAAGCGGCGGTCCTTGCGGACCGCCGCCTTTGCTTACGTTACCCCGGTTGCTGGCGGAAAGGTTACGCGGCCACCGGCGGGGCGCTGCGGTCGCGGCGGAAGAGGCTCACGAGGCCGATGACGATCAGGACGGGGATCCAGATCGGCGACAGCGCGACGGCGAAGGCGAGGACCACGGCGGCAAGCACGGCGAGGAGCGAGATGCCCACGGCGCCGAGCACGACGGCGGCGAGGAGGCCCGCGAGGGCCAGGAAGAACAGCACGGGGCTGAACTTGATCGCGATGACGAGGAGCACCGCGGCGAGGAGGATCTTCAGGAAAGTTTTCATGGTGCTGGAAGAACACGGCACCCCGCGGAAAAGTTGCAGGGCCGGAAAACAAAACGGCCCGCCGGAAGGGGCGGGCCGGGTGCGGCGGGAGGGCAAGTGCCGGAGCCTCAACGGCCCGGCGCGGGCGCGGGCGGGCGGGCGGGCGCGGCCTTGCCGCTCATCACGGATTCGACGGCGCGGAGGAAGGAATCGCTCAGCAGGTTGACGGTCATGTCCTGCGGCAGGTAGCCGGAGATGTTCTTGAAGGCGTCGCTCATCGACTTCGCCACCTCGATGCGCACGAAGGCCTCGGAGCCCTCGGCGGAATAGGCGCCGAGCTTGAGCTTGGTCGCCTCGGCCTCGGCCTTGCCGAGCGCCTCGATGGCCTGCGCGCGGAGGAGCGCGGCCTCCTGCTCGCCCTGCGCGGCGAGGACGTTGCGGTTCTTGTCCGCCTCGGCGGCGAGCTCGACGCGCTTGGCGGCGGCGGTGGCGTCGAGCACCTGCTGCTCGGCCTGCTTCTGCGCCATGAGGATGCCGACCTCCTTGTCGCGCTTCGCGTCGACGACCGCCTTCTCGAACGCGGCCTGCGCCTCGGCCTTCGCGCGGTCGGCCTTGGCCTCGGCGGCGCGCGTCTCCTCGATGGCGCGGAGGCGTTCCTGCACCGCGACCTGGCGCGCCTTGATCTGCTCGACGTAGGCGGGATCCAGGCCGATGTGCTCGATGACGAAGTTCTCGACGATGACGCCGCGTTTGCGCAGCTCGGCGTCGGGCGCCATGAGCGCGCTGGAGATGTCGCTCTGCAATTTCACGAGGCCTTCGCCCGAGTAGGCATCGAGCGCGGTGCGGGTGGTGGCCTTGTCCTTCACCACGCGCATGAGCTCGGGGCGGAGGATCTTCTCCTCCACGTTGCCGCGGACGGTCTTGTGCATCTCGACGACAAAGGCCGGATCGCGGCGCCAGCGGATGTTGAGCGAGATGCGCATGTCCTGGCCCTCGGAGGATTGCACGAGGTAGCTGTCGCGGCGCCGGCCCTCGCCGTAGGTTTCGTTCGCCTGGTCGTTCATCACGAAGACCTGCGAGGACATGTCGTAGATGAAGACTTTCTGCGTGAAGCCGGGGAAGAGGATGTAGGTCTTCGGCTGGAGCGGGTCGGTCTCGACGCCGCCGTCCCAGGTTTCCTTCACGCCGATCTCGTTGCCCTCGACGGTGACGATGTCGACGATGAAGACGCTGGCGAGCAGCACGACGATGAGGACGACGCCGGAGGCGACGAGGGTGATGATTTGTTTCATGGCGTTGGGGACGGGAGGGGCGGAGTTCATCGGCGGCGGTGGCGGTGGCGCAGGAGCAGCAGGGTGCAGGCTCCCAGATAGACGACAAAGAGCAGACCGATGACGGGCAGCAGCAGGCGCAGCAGGTTGTTCTTGAGGAACAACGCCAGCGCCAGCACCACCAGCCAGGCCCCGAGGAAGGCCACGACCACTCTCCAGGAGAATGGATTCCTCGGTTCCAGTTCGATCACCGGTTCCTTGTCGGACATTGCAGGGAGATAAAGAGCCCGCGCCGCGCCGCCGCCAAGCGCGGATTTCATTTCCGGCGGTATAATCCGCCGCCGCGTTTGCAGCCCGCGCGTCTCCGGCGTTGTGCCCGGCGCGCGCCCTGCTTTGCTCACGCCGCGTGAAGCCCGCCCCCGTCCCCGTTGTCTGCGCCGTGATCGAACGCGACGGGCGCGTGCTCCTCGCGCAGCGGCCGCCACACAAGCTGCTGCCGCTGAAATGGGAATTCGCCGGCGGCAAGGTCGAGCCCGGCGAGGACCCGGCCGCGGCCATCGTCCGCGAGATCCGCGAGGAGCTCGGGGTGGAGGTGCGCGTCACCCAGGCGCTGCCGCCCTTCGTGCACGACTACGGCCGCGTCGTGATCGAGATGATCCCCTTCGTCTGCGCGCTCGCCGACCCCGCCGCCGAGCCGCACGCCCACGAACACATCGCGCTCGCCTGGGTGCGGCCGGAGGATTTCCCCGCCTACGACCTCGCCGCCGCGGACTGGCCGGTGATCGCCGCTTACTGGCCCGGACGCCGCTGAACCTGTCCGACGCAGGCCGCGCGTTGGTGTCGTCGGACCGTCACCAGTTCTCCACGATCAGGCCGGGCACGCGGCCGAATTCACCGAGATTGCCCGTGATGACACAGGCGCCGAGCGCGAGCGCGTGGCCGGCGAGCAACCCATCGTATGGACCGATTGGCTGAGCATTGGGTTTGAGCGTGGCCAAGTAGGCGCGAACGTTGCCCGCGAATGCCGCAGCGTCCGCGTCGAAGGGCGCCACAGCGGGGAGGATCGCGCGCAGCTGAGCCACGCGCTGGCGGTGTCTCGGTTTCCCCGATTTTGCCGCGCCATACTCGAGTTCGCACAGCACAATCGCGGAAATGCGGCAGAATGGCAGCTCCGTGAGCAGCTTGTCGCGCAGGGATTGGTTGGCCTCCCCGCCCCGCAGGAAACGGGAGAATACATTCGTGTCCGGCAGATAGATCACGAGGCGCGGGACTCAGGACTCGCGGAGCGGAAAATCGGCGGCGGATCCGAAGAGCGCGGCCATGGCCTTGCGACGCTTCGCCAAGTCGACCGGATCGCTCGCGACGAACCCCGACGCCGTGGGCGTCAGTGTGAACGTCTTCCCCACGGGCACATGCAGCCCCGCCGGCAATCGCAGCGCGGCCGAATTGCCCGATTTGAACACCCGGCCCAGCGGGAGCTGCCCGGGTGCCGTCGGGCGACCGCGCCTTGGTTTGGAAGCAGGGGAGGATTTCATAGTATCAACACCGTATATCCGCGCCTTCGGCGTCGCAAGTGGGAACCGAGCCTAGGGGAGGGCCTCGCCCCGAAGCCTGGCGCCCCAAGGGTCGGGCGAGGGACGCGGAACGGGCACACCGGCGCACAGAGCGAGCCGGAAAGCGTCACCGATCAGCGAGGCCAAGCTCGCGGCCGGCTTGATCAACCGCGCTGGGCCCGGGTGCGGCCTCGCTCGGGCCGGCGAGGCGCCGGGGCATTCAACTGCTTATGGGCGCGGGCGGCCGCGCGACTGACGCGGCGCGGCGCCGTGTTCGCGGTTGCGCGGTCCGGGCGGCGCGGTAGCGTGCCGACTCTCCGCCATGAGCACCGCGACCAAGAAGCCGACTTTCCAGTGGGATGATCCGTTCCTCCTCGAGGACCAGCTGACCGAGGAGGAGCGCATGGTGCGCGACTCCGCGCGCGACTACTGCCAGGGGCAGCTCATGCCCGGCATCATCGAGGCGAACCGCCACGAGACCTTCGACCGCGGCATCATCACCGGCTTCGGCTCCCTCGGCCTGCTCGGCGCCACCATTCAAGGCTACGACTGCGCCGGCGTCAGCTACGTCGCCTACGGCCTCATCGCGCGCGAGGTGGAGCGCGTCGACTCCGGCTACCGCTCCGTGATGAGCGTGCAGTCGTCGCTCGTGATGTTCCCCATCCACGCCTACGGCAACGAGGAGCAGCGCCAGCGTTTCCTCCCGCGCCTCGCCAAGGGCGAACTCGTCGGCTGCTTCGGCCTGACCGAGCCGGGCTCCGGCTCCGATCCCGGCAGCATGACCACGCGCGCGCGCAAGGTGGACGGCGGCTTCAAGCTCAGCGGCACCAAGACCTGGATCACCAACTCGCCCATCGCCGACGTGTTCGTCGTCTGGGCCAAGGACGACAACAGCGAGATCCGCGGCTTCATCCTGGAAAAGGGCATGGCCGGGCTCAGCGCGCCGAAGATCGACGGCAAATTCTCCCTCCGCGCCTCGCCCACCGGCATGATCGTGATGGAGGACGTGTTCGTGCCCGAGGCGAACCTGCTGCCCAACGTCAAGGGCCTCAAGGGCCCGCTCGGCTGCCTGACGAAGGCGCGCTACGGCATCGCGTGGGGCGCGCTCGGCGCCGCGGAGTTCTGCTGGCACGCCGCCCGCCAATACACGCTCGACCGCAAGCAATTCGGCCGCCCGCTCGCGGCCAACCAGCTCATCCAGCTCAAGCTCGCGAACATGCAGACCGAGATCACGCTCGGCCTGCAGGCGGCGCTGCGCGTCGGCCGCCTGATGGACGAGGGCCGCGCCACGCCGGAGATGGTCTCGCTCGTGAAGCGCAATTCCTGCGGCAAGGCCCTCGACATCGCCCGTCTCGCGCGCGACATGCACGGCGGCAATGGCATCGTGGACGAGTTCCACGTCATCCGCCATGTGATGAATCTCGAGTCGGTGAACACCTACGAGGGCACGCACGACATCCACGCGCTGATCCTCGGCCGCGCGCAGACCGGCATCCAAGCCTTCGGGCCGGAGTGAGGAAAAGGCCCGGCGAGGCGTCCCGCCGAGCCGCGGTTCACCCGGAGGGTTCGCCCTACCACTCGCGCGAGGGTCGACTCATGCCGCGAGTGTCGATCGGTGGAGCGCGTTGACCTCAACGCGCTCTTGATCCGCGCCGCGAGGGCAGATGAACGCGTTGGGGACAACGCGTTCCACCTCGAGGCCACGTTTGGCCGCGACGTTCGCTTGCGGGCAAAAAAAGAGCCGGTCGCGTCGGCGACCGGCTCGGGAAAGAAACGAAGACCGGGGCTTACTTGCCGCCCTGGCTCTTCGGCACGGAGACCGTCACGGTCTTGGTGCTCGTGTTGCCGGCGGCATCCTTGGCCTCGACCGTGATCGTGTAGGTGCGGCCGTTGCCCTTGCCGGAACGCTCGGCGCGGAGGTCGACGGTCATCGCGCCGGTGATCTTGATGTCGTTCGGCGTGTCGCCGTCGCCGAGGCCGTTGTCGGGCTCGCTGCTGGTGACGGAGACGATGCGATACGTGACGGCGCCGGCGGCGTCGGTCGCGGATGCGGAGACGGTCACGGCGACCATCTTGTGGTTGGGCGGCCAGAGCGTCGGCGCGTTCGTCGACACGGCGCCGAGCACGGGCGCCGTGGTGTCGCGCACCGTGACGGTGAACGAGGCGGAGCTGGTGTTGCCGGCGGCGTCGGTCGCGGTGGCGGTGACCGTCGTGGTGCCGACGGGGAACGTCGAGCCGGGGGCGACGCTGTAGGTCAGGGTCGCGCCGGTGGCGTCGGTGGCGGTCGCCGCGAAGCTCGCGGTGGCGCCGGCGGCGCTGGTCGCCTCGACGACGACGTTGGCCGGGGCGGTGACGACGGGGGCGGTGGTGTCGACCACGGTGACGTTGAAGGTCCGCGTGGCGGTGTTGCCCGCCGCGTCGGTGGCGGTGGCGGTGACGGTCGTGGTGCCGAGCGGGAAGACCGCGCCGGAGGCGACGGAGGTGCTGACGGCGACGGCGCCATCGACGTCATCGGAGGCGGAGACGCTGAAGCCGACCGTGGCGCCGGCGGGGCCCGAGGCCTCGACGGTGAGGTCGCCGCCCGTGGTGATGACCGGGGCGGTGGTGTCGACCGGCTCGTTGCCGGCGACGGTGTAGCTGAAGGTGCGCGTCACGACGTTGCCGGTGATGTCGGTGAGGGTGAGCGTGCCGGTGTAGTCGCCGCCGGCGGTGAAGTTGTGCGTGCCGGTGATGGTGCCGGTGGCCGCATCGATCACGCCGGGCGAGCCGCCCGCGCCGCCGCCCCACGACCAGAAGGCCGTGTGCTGCTCGCCGGGATCGACGTCGCTGAACGACGCGCTGAAGCCGAGGTCCGAGCCGGTGCTGCCGCCGACGGGCACGAGGATCGCGTCGATCGTGGGCGCGTGCGGCAGGCCGACCGCGAAGGTCGCGAGGCCGGGCGCCGTGCCGGTGATGAGGTTGGTGACCGGGTCGATGCCGGTCGTGATGTCGATCCAGCTCTCCGACGCGGTGTCGTAGTAGAAGAGGTGCAGATCCGCCTCGAGTTCGGCGGGCACGGTCGCGGGATCGTAGGCGAAGGTCACGTCGATGTAGCCGCTGAAGACCGCGGTGGTGCTGGCGCTGTAGTAGATCTTCGCGCCGTCGCTGCGGAGGTTGGAATAGCCGCCGGGGAGCGCGGGGCCGACCGGGAGCTGGGCGACGGTGGTGACGCCGGTGGTGGTGACCTCGTCGAACACGAGCGTGACGCCTTCGCCGGGGTTGACGGAGACATTGGTGCCGACCGGGGTCGGGAGCGGCGCCTGCAGCTCGAGCGTGAAGGTGCCGAAGCTGACGTTTGAACCGTCGACGTTGGCGTAGGCCTGCACGGTGTAGGTGCCGGGTTCGCCGACGACGCGCACGCGGGGCTTGGCCTGGTTGTAGGCGTAGCTCTGGGCGCCGATGGAGATGTTGCCGAGATACTGGCCGGTCGGGGAGTATTGGTAGGAGTAGGCCTGGATGCGCGGGTTGGAGATGAGCGTCTCGCTGGTCGCGCCCGCCGCCTCGATGACGTCGAAGGTGAACTCGGTCTGCGTGGTGTTCACGGTGATGGGGGCGAGGGTGAGGTTGTCACCGGCCGCGAAGGTGGTCGCGGGCGTGGCGGCGTCGTATTTGTAGATCGAGAAGTAGCCCTCGGAATCGTAGGAGCTGAGGCTGAACTGCGAGAACGACCACGCGCCGGTCGTGACGACCTGGCGGAAGCCGCCGTTGGTGAGGGAGGAATTGCCGGAGGCGTAGTCGGGGCCGTTGCCGTAGAGGGAGGCGTAGACGTTGGGGCCGGCGGTGAGGAAGCCGCTGAGGTTCAGCGCAATGTTGGCCGTGGCGAGGTCGTGCGCGAAGTTCACCGTCGCGACCGAGCCGGCGGAGAGTTCGAAGTTGCGGTTCAGGTAGAGCGAGGTGCCGGGGAAGTTCGCGTAGGCGTAGGCGTAGTAGTAGCCGGCCTGGAGGTTATCGAACTGGAACGTGCCGTTGCCCGGGAGGCTCGTGTAGGCGTAGGTGCCGTTGGGGCCCTGGACGTAGATCTGCGCGGAGTCGAGGGTCGGTCCGCCGTTGAGCTGCAGCGTGCCCTGGATCGTGCTCGAGACGAAGGCCGCGTCGACGTTCCAGGTGACGGTGGCGCCGCTCACGGGCACATTGACCGACTGGGTCGACAGCGCGACGGACGAGCTCTGGCCCGCCGTGCTCAGGAGCGACGCGGTGCCATAGACGGAAACGCCGTTGAAGGGCAGCACGGTGACGGTGCCCGCGCTGTAATTGTAGGAATAGAACGACACCGAGCCGGAGGAGCCGCTGGCCTGCAAGTAGCCGAAGGAGGTGAGCGAACCGTTCGCCACCTGCACGTCGGCGGTGACGCGCGCCGTGGTGATGTTGTAGTCCTGGGCGACGGTCTCGTTGGGGCCGACCACAACCTCGGTCGAGGTGTTGACCGACAGGTAGGAGGAGCCGCCGAGATTGAGGCTGAAGCTCAGGCGCCAGGTCTTGCCCGCAGGCACGACGATCGAGAATGAGCTGCCGCTGAAGGAGCTCGAGGCCGAGCCCGAGCCGTCCGTGGCGTAGGCGTTGACTGAACCGGAACTGACGGTCTCAGAGGAGAGATTGAGCGAACCCGTGATTTTACCGGGGAGGAGTTCCACCGTGTCGGAGGAATAGGCGAGCGTTGCGGCCAGGCAGAAGCCGGCGAACGCGCGAAGCGATCGTGTGAGCATGGGGTGTGGTGGGGTGAGGAAGACCGAAACATCACCAGAGCTATCGAGAGCCGGTGGCGACAAAAGCGCGCGGTGACGAACCGCCGCACCGGCGTGACCAACGACCCGCCGCCACACCGACCGGATGCGGCACCGGCCAATCGGCTCCTGCAACCTCGGTGTTCGGCCCTGCGCGACTGGTGGGCAAAAAATCTTCGTCATCGTCCATGCGACCATCGACGCGCGCTCCGCGATGTGCATTCTCCGCGCCACCCCACCCCTGCATCTTGATGATCCGTGCGCTCATCATCGACGATGACATCATTTTCAGGAAATTCCTCCGTGGCCTGCTTGCGGCGCACGGCAGCATCAAGGTGATTGGCGAGGCCGGCTCCTTGCGCTCCGCCCGCGAGCTGCTCCGGCTCACCGCGTGCGACCTCGTTTTTCTCGACATCCAGCTTGGCGACGGCACCGGCTTCGACCTCATGCCGGTCGTGCCCGCGGGGGCAAAGGTAATCATGGTGTCGGCGCACGCCGAATCGGCGCTGCGCGCCTTCGACGTCAATGCCCTCGACTACCTGCTGAAACCCGTGGGACCGGCGCGCCTCGCGGCTTCGTTGCAGAAGCATGAAGCCTCCACCGGCAGCGGCTCCCCGTGGCGGAATGACGTCGTGTTGCTCCGCGACGGCCCGCAGGCGCGCGTCACGCCCATCGCGCAAATCTGCGCGATCGAGGCGGAGGAAAATTACAGCCGCGTGCACACGGCCGACGGCGCGGTCTCGCTCGTGCGCCGGTCGCTCAAGTCGTGGGCGGAATGCCTCCCGGAATCACATTTTCTCCAGGTGCATCGCGCCGTCATCGTGAATCTCTCCCGCATCACCGCCTACCGCCGCGATGCCTCCGGTGGAGTCGAGCTCGAGGTGCCGCCCTTTCCGCAGGCGATTCCTGTCGGACGGAAATATTGGATGGCCCTGAAGGCGCGGCTCTCCGCGGCCGCCGCGCCAGCCGCCCCGGCCGCGCGCGGCCGGCCGGATCTGCCGCCGCCCGGGCCGGAGTAGAAAACACTGCGCTCAGCGCCTAGGTGGAGCGCGCTGGGACGACGCGTTTAACCTTCGGCGAATTCACCGCTCCAGCCGCTCGCGGAGCAACGCCGCAAAAACCTCATAGACGATGCGGCGCTCCTCGGCATAGACGCAATCGACCGTATCCGGCGCAGCGTAGCAAAAGACCACGCGGTAACGGCCCACCCGGAGGCGATGGAATCCAGCCAGTTCGTTTTCGAGCGGCTTGATGTCACCGGCCGACTTGCCCAGGGCGACGAGGGCCGCCCGCAGCTTTTTCCTCGGCTCCGGCGGCAGTCGCCCCAGGAACGCCTCGACTTGCGCGGAGATGCGAACCCGGGCCACGACTCAGAGCGCCTTCATCTTCAATTTGCCCGCCCGGTAGTCGGCGAGCGTGGTGCGGAACTCATCGTTGGCGAGCAACTCCATCGTCTCGGCGATCGCCTCCATCCGCTCGCGGCTGACCAGGAACGCCTCCACACGGCCATGCCGCTCGATCGAGATCATCCCTCGTTTGGCCTGGCGGACGAGACGGGGAAACTCCGCCTGGCCCTCCGTGATGGAATATGCACTTTTCACGGAAAAATACGTAGCTTTGACGCCGGGCTTAGTCAACCGCCGAGCCCGGTGAGGATGTTACGGGACCCGCGCCGCGAATGAAGATGAACGCGTTGGGACAACGCGTCCCACCGGCTTCGCCCTGCGGCCGGCTGAAGCCGGCCCACCCTTAGAGCACCTTCGCCTCGTCGCGGAGTTTCGCGATGAGTTCGTCGACGGTCTTCACCTTCACGCCGGCCTTGCGGCCGGGGGGCTTGGCGAGCTTGAGGACCTGCGTGCGGCTGGCGGCGCTGACGCCGAGCGCGTCAGGCGTCGTCTCCTCGAGCGGCTTCTTCTTCGCCTTCATGATGCCGGGGAGAGACACGTAGCGCGGCTCGTTGAGGCGGAGGTCGGCGGTGAGCACGGCGGGCAAAGTGACGGTGAGGCTCTCGATGCCGGCGTCGGTCTCGCGCTGGCAGTGGGCGACGGAGCCCTGCACGTCGAGCTTCGACATGAAGGTCACCTGGCCGACGCCGAGCAGCGCGGCGAGCATCTGCCCGGCCTGGCTGGAATCGTCGTCGATCGCCTGCTTGCCCATGACGACGAGGCCGGGCGACTCCTTCTTGCAGACGCCGGCGAGGACCTTCGCGACCGCGAGCGAATCGAGCGCGGCGGCGGACTTCACGAGAATGGCGCGGTCGGCGCCCATCGCGAGGCCGGTGCGGAGCTGTTCGGCGGATTCGTCGCCCCCGATGGTGACGACGACGATCTCGGTCGCGCCGCCCTTTTCCTTCAGGCGCAGGGCCTCCTCGAGCGCGATGGCGTCGAAGGGGTTGACGGCGAACTTCACGCCGTCGGTTTCAATGCCGGCGCCGTCGGCGGCGACACGGATCTTCGTGTCGGGATCGGGCACGCGTTTGAGGGGGACGAGGATCTTCATGTCAGCGGAACGGGGAGGGAGGAGTGAGCGCGATTATTTCGCGGCGAGCAAGGCCGGGTAGCTGCCGACGGTGTGGAGGCGCTGCGCGAGGCGGCGGCGCATGGCGACGGTGTCGAGCGGCGTCCAGCGGAGCATCTTGCGGGCGAGGCCGAGCTGCATCTTCAGCTCGTCGCCGCTCGCCATGTGGGCGATGGCGTCGCGGGCGCGATTCTCCATGCGGGCGACGGAGTCGTTGACCCAGACGAGCGCGAGGTCGGCGTGGACGGCCGCGGCGGCGCCGCCGCGGGCGCGGGCCTTGAGCGCGCGGAGCACGGCGCTTTCGCCGAGGAAGAGGTCGATCGTGAGGTCGCTCAGCACGGCGAGGACTTCCTGTTCGTGGATGAGCTTGTCGCCGAACTTCTGGTGCGCGCCGCCGAAGAGGAGGAGCAGCGCCTTCTTCGCACGGCCGAGGAGGAACTGCGCGGCGGCGAGGTCGTCGCCGGCCTTCTCGGCGGGCGCCTCCTTCTGCGCCTCGGCGAAGGCGGACATCGCGGCGGCCATGAGGGCGAGTTTGCCCTTGGCGGCGCGGCGGAGGAGGTTGGTGGGGATGAAGAGGCGGTTGATCTCGTTCGTGCCCTCGAAGATGCGGTTGATGCGCGCGTCGCGGGTGGCGCGCGCGGGCGTGTATTCCTCGGTGAAGCCGTAGCCGCCGTGGATCTGCAGCGCCTCGTCGGCGACGAAGGTGAGGATCTCGGAGCCGGCGACCTTCACGGCGGAGCACTCGAGCGCGTATTCCTCGATGGCGCGGAGGTAGCCGGGCTTGGTGGTGAACACCATCTCGCCGGTGGCCTTGAGGTCGTCCATCTGCCTCGCGGTGCGGAAGAGCGCGCTCTCGATCGCGTAGATGCGCGCGGCCATCTCGCCCAGCTTGTGCTGGATCATGCCGAACGTGACGAGGGCCTTGCCGAACTGCTGGCGCTCGCCGGCGTATTTCACCGCGGTGCGGAGCATGTCCTTCGCGCCGCCGACCGTGCCGGCGCCGAGGGAGAAGCGGCCGAGGTTGAGGATGTTGAAGGCGATGTAGGCGCCCTTGCCGACCTCGCCGAGGACGTTTTCGACCGGGACCTTGACATCCTCGAGCACGACGCGGCGCGTGGACGAGGTCTTGAGGCCGAGCTTGTGCTCCTCGCGGCCGGTGGAGACGCCGGGGAAGGTCTTCTCGACGATGAAGGCGGTGACGTGCTCGCCGTCGACCTTGGCGAAGATGATGAACACGTCGGCCCAGGCGGCGTTGGTGATCCACATCTTCGCGCCGTTGAGGACGTAGTGGGTCTTGTCCGCGGAGAGGACGGCCTTGGCCTTCATGCCGAGGGCGTCGGAGCCGGAGCCGGCCTCGCTCAGGCAGTAGGCGGCCATCCACTCGCCGCTCGCGAGCTTGGGGAGGTATTTCGCCTTCTGCTCCGGCGTGCCGAAATGGATGATCGGGCCGGTGCCGATGCCGCTGTGCGCGCCGCAGGTGATGCCGAAGCCGGCGAGGCGGCTCAGCTGCTCGGCGACGCCGAGCGCCGCGACCTTGCCGACGCCGAGGCCGCCGAATTCCTCCGGCACCTCGAGGCCGAGGAGGCCGAGCTCGGCCGCCTGACGGAAATATTTCTGCGCGAGCCCTTCCTCGCGGTGCTCGAGCGCCTCGAGCTGCGGGAAGACTTCCTTGTCCATGAACTTCTCGGCGGTCGCGGCCATCTCGCGCTCGTCGCTGCCGAGGTCCTCGGGGGTGAAAACGAGATCGGGCTTGGTCTCGCTGAAGAGAAAATTGCCACCGATGAGGTGCGGGGGGAGTTCTTTTTCAGCCATGGTCGGTTCGGGTTAAGGGTTGGGTGAAAGGAGAGTAGCGTTGGCGGAAGATGCGGCGGCGGAGGCAGGGCCGGTTTTCAACCGGCCCAGGCGGTGCGCGAGTCGAGCGAGGCCGGTCGAAGACCGGCCCTACGCCGAAGGGCGACGGCGACGTGCGCGCGGGCGATCATGAGGCGGCGGGTGCGGGTGTCGCCGGCGCGGCGGGCGGGGCGGGAGGGTTGAGGCCGAGGCGCTCGACGAGGAGTTCGGCGATGTCGGCGACGCGCACGGTGTCGGCACCGTTGGCGGCGACGCCGTCGGTCATCATCGTGAGGCAGAACGGGCAGCCGGTGGCGACGGTCTTGGCACCGGTGCCGAGGGCCTCGGCGGCGCGCTGGGTCGAGACGCGGTGTTTCGGGTCCTCTTCCATCCACATGCGGCCGCCGCCGGCGCCACAGCAGGACGTGCCGCCGCGGTTGCGCTTCATCTCGCAGAGGGATTGGCCGCCGACGGCGGTGGCCAGCACCTCGCGCGGCGCCTCGTGGATGCCGTTCACGCGGGCGAGGTAGCAGGGATCGTGGTAAGTGACGGGGCCGGACTCCGGCACGGTGGCGCCAGCGACGGCGGGCAGTTTGCCGGCGCGGATGAGGTCGGCGAGGAGCTGCGTGTGGTGCACGACCTCGTAGTGGCCGCCGAACTGCGCGTAGTCCTTGAGCAACGCGTTCACGCAATGCGGGCAGTGCGCCACGATGCGCTTCACGTTGTATTTGTTCAGCGTCTCGATGTTGGCGGTGGCCAGCTCCTGGAACAAAAACTCGTCGCCGAGGCGGCGTGCGGAATCGCCGGTGCACTTCTCCTCCTTGCCGAGGATGGCGAAGTTGACGCCGGCGTGCTTAAGCAGGCGGACCATGGCGCGGGCGACGCGCTGGGCGCGGCGGTCGTAGGACGCGGCGCAACCGACCCAGTAAAGCAGGTCGAAGGAGGGATTCTCCTTCACGGTGGGTGCGGCAGGCAGGTCGGCGGGCGTGGTCATGTCAAAAAATCCTCCGGCAACCGGCGGGCGCGGCAGCGCCGGTAGGGCCGGTTTTCAACCGGCCCATGCGCCATGTGCGTTCCGCGCGGCCGGTCGGAGACCGGCCCTACGTTCGCAGCGCGGATGATGATGGCGGTGGTCATGTCAGTGCTTGGCGTTCAGCGCGTCGGTCCAGTTGGTGCGCTCGCTCACGGGCAGACCCCAGGGGTTGCCGTTCGATTGCATGCGGCGGAGCGCGGTGGCGGCGGTGCCGCTCAGGCCGCCTTCGGCGACGAGGTGGCGGCGCAGCGTGAGGATGAACTCGAGCTGGTTGATGCGGACGGGGCAGGTGTTGACGCAGGCGCTGCACGCCGTGCAGCTCCAGAGCGTCTCCGCGGAGATCGTCGCCTCGTGCAGCGCGGGCACCTCGGCCTCCTTGCCGGCGGCGAGCGCGGCGGCGGTCTTTTCCATCGCGCCCTTCAGGTCCTGCACGACGCGCTTGGGCGAAAGCGGTTTCTCGGTGGCGAAGGCCGGGCAGACCTCCTCGCAGCGGCCGCATTCCATGCAGGCGTCGAGGCTGAGCAGCTGCTGCTGCGAAAAATGCCGGATGTCGGCCGGACCGACGCGGCCCGTGGCCTCGACCTCCTCCATCGTCACCGGCGGCAGCGTGCCGAGCGCGGGCTTCGCGAGGAAGATGTTCATCGGGCCGGCGATGAAGTGGAACAACCGCGTGAACGGGATCGACGCGATGAAGCCGAACACGAGGAACGAGTGGATCCACCACACGACGAAGTGCTGGCTGCGCGCCTCCGCCTCGGTCATCGGGCTCATCAGGTTCGCCAGCCACAGGCCGACGGGCGAACACTGCGCGCCGATGCCGGTGGGTTGCTGCCAGAGCAGCCGCAGCGCCTCGACCTGGTAGCCGGTGATGCCCATGGCGAGGAAGGCCAGCAGCACATACCAATCCGTCGGGCGATGGCCGAGGGCCGCGGGCTTGCGCAGGCGGCGATACATGAAGAGCAGCACGCCGAGGATGAAAACGAGCCCCAGCATATCCAGGGTGAACTCGTAGATGACGTAGTAGGTGCCGTGGTGGAACTTGAACCCCTTCCAGATGCTCGAGAGGATGTTGTCGGCCTCGAGCAGCACGGTGCCGGCGAAGAGCACCATGAAACCCGCGTAGAGGGAGATGTGCGCAACCGTGCCGAGGCCGTGGCCGCGCACGCGCTGCTGCGCGCCGGCCTCGACCGCGACGCGGGCGGCGCCGGGACGGAGCTTCTGCCAGACCTGCGCGAGGCTGCCGACGATGAGGTCGCGGGCGTTGATCGACGTGCCCAGCCGCCAGAGTTTCCAGCGGCGGTAGACGCCCCACGCGAACACGGCCATCGTCACCGCCGCGAGCGCGTAGAACGCGAGCTGCGACGAGAGCGGGATGTTGCCGAAGGTCTCGCGGGTCGGGGTCATGCGAACGAAAGAGCGCGGACGAAATTGTAGGGCGGGGTCTCCCGACCCCGCCGCGAACGCGGCATACGCAACGCCACCCCGGCGGGGTCGGGAGACCCCGCCCTACAGCAAACCACCCGGACGCTGGAGGCGTTACGCGACATCACTTCTTCAACTTCTGGATCATCTCCGGCACCGCCTCGTAGACGTCCGCCACGAGGCCGTAGTCGGCGACCTCGAAGATGGGCGCCTCGGCGTCCTTGTTGATCGCGGCGATGATCTTGGTGTCTTTCATGCCCGCCATGTGCTGGATGGCGCCGGAGATGCCCACGGCGAGGTAGAGGTCGGGGGCGACGATCTTGCCGGTCTGGCCGATCTGGAGGGAATTCGGCGTGATGCCCGAATCGACGAGCGCGCGCGACGAGCCGACGGCGGCGCCGAGCGTGTCGGCCAGGCCGCCGACGAGACGCTCGAAATCCTCGCTGTTCTTCAGCGCGCGACCGCCGGAGACGATGATCCGCGCCTCGGTGGCGTCGGGGCGGGCGGACTTCTTCACCTCGCGGTTCACGAAGGTGGCGAACTTCGGCAACGCCCCCGCGTCCACGGCGACCGCCTCGACCGGCGATTGCGCCGAGCTCGGCGTGGCGGCCGCGAAGGCCGCGCTGCGCACGGTGACGAACTTGATCGCGCCTTCGAGGCGGACGGTGGCGAGGACGTTGCCGGCGAACATCACGCGGCGGAAGGCATCGCCCTCGAGCCCGACGACGTCGCTGACCATGCCCGCGTCGACCAGCGCGGCGGCGCGCGGAAGGACGTCCTTGGTGAAGGTGGAGACCGCGCCGACGACGAGCGTCGCGCCGCGGGCCTTGACCACGTCGGCGATGACCTGCGCGTAGCGGTCGGCCAGCGGCTGGGCGAGCTCGGCATGGTCGGCCACGAGGACGGTCTTGGCACCGGCGGAGCGGAGCGCCTCGGCGGCGGCGGAAACGCCGGAACCGAGGACGAGGATGTCGAACGACCCGCCCGCGGACGCGGCGATCTGTTGCGCGAAGGCGGCGGCCGAGAAGCTCGCGAGCTTCACCTGGCCTTGGTCGTGTTCAGCGATGACAAGCGTGTGCGACATGCGTGGAAATCAACGGGGTGGATAGAACGTAGCCTTGGATTGGGCCATAACCCGCAGCTTCTCGCACGGCTCAAAATGAGGTGCGACCTCGTTTTGTAGTTTTTGTAGTTGGCCCACAATTTCCGCTACTCCCCGTGCATCCGCATAGCGCAGGGGGCCGCCGCGGAACGGCGCCCAGCCCGTGCCGAAGATCATGCCGAAATCCACGTCCTCCGGCGCCTCGACGACGCCCTCCTCGAGGCAGCGGGCGGCCTCGTTGACCATCACGAGCACCATGCGGTCGAGCAGCGTGGCATCGTCCTGCGCGCGGCCCTGGCCGGAGGTCTGCAGGAAAGCGACCGCGGGATTCGGCTGCTCCTTGGCGCCTTTTTCCTTCGGAAACACGTAGAAGCCGGTGCCGGACTTTTTCCCGAGCCAGCCTTTCGCGATCATCTTTGCCAGCGTGTCGTTGATCGGCACGGGCTTCGCGAGCCGGTTCTGCAGGTCCACCGCGACGTGTTGGGCGACATCGAGCCCGACCTCGTCACTGAGACGCGCCGGCCCCATCGGCATGCCGAAATCGAGCATGATCCGGTCGAGCCGCGCGGCGTCCACGCCCTCGGCGAAGAGGCGGACCGCCTCGACCATGTAGGGCAGCAGAATGCGGTTCACGAGGAAACCCGGGCTGTCCTTGACGAGGACCGGCAGCTTGCCGATCGCCTTCACGAAGGTGAGCGCCGTGTCCAGCGCGACGGGCGAGGTGCGCGGGCCGCGGACGATCTCGACGAGCTGCATCCGGTGCACCGGGTTGAAGAAATGGATGCCGACCACGCGCCCCGGATCCGCGAGGCCGCCGGCGATGGCGTCGATCGACAGCGCCGAGGTGTTCGTCGCGAGGATCGTGTCGGGGCCGCTGCGCGCCTCGAGCTGGCGGAAGATCGCCTGCTTCACGTCGAGTTTCTCCAACGCCGCCTCGATGACGAGATCGACGCCCGCGAGCGGCACGTCCTCGGCGGTCGCGGTGATGCGGTCGAGTCCGGCCGTCGCCTCGGCGGGCGTGAGTTTCCTCTTCTTCACGCCGTCCGTGAAAATCTTCTCCGCCGTCTTCAGGCCCTTCGCCAGCGCGCCGGGCGCGACGTCCTTGAGCAGGGTCGGATAACCGCGCGCCGCGGTCCACTGCGCGATGCCGGCGCCCATGACGCCCGCGCCGATGACAGCCACGCGCTGCACCGGACGCGCCGTGCCGTCGGCACTCCCGGGGGCTTTCAGTTTTTTCGCGCGTTCCTGGAGGAAGAAAATGCTCATGAGGCTGCGGCATTGCGGGGTGGCGACGAGTTCGAGGAAGGCCGCGCGCTCCAACGCGAGCCCGCGCTCCAAGGGCTGGCCGAGCGCGGAGACGGCGACGTCGAGCGCCTTGAGCGGCGCCGGGTAATGGCCGCGCGTCTTCGCGAGGACGTCCTTGCGCGCCTTCATCGTCACGATCGGGCGGAGCGCGACCGAGCTCATCAACCCCGGCGCGCTGCCGGGCCGGCGCTTGCCGCGGGCGAGGAGTTTGCGCGCGGCGGCGACGAGGTATTCGGGATGCGCGACATCGTCGACGAGCCCAAGCTTGAGCGCCTGCTGCGCGACGAGCTGCTTGCCGGTGAGGATGACGCCGAGCGCCTGCGGCAGGCCGACGAGCCGCGGGAGGCGGACCGAGCCGCCCCACGCGGGCAGGATGCCGAGCTGGGTCTCGGGCAGGCCGATCTTCATCGCCTTGTCGAGCGAACCGGCGCGCCAATCGCAGGCGAGCACGACTTCGCAGCCGCCGCCGAGACACACGCCGTTGATGGCCGCGGCGGAGGGGAACGGCAGGCGCTCGAGCCGCGTGAAGACGCGGTGGCCGAGGTCGACGATGCCGGCGAGCGTCTCGACCGTGGCGCCGGCGAAGGAATTGAGGTCGGCGCCGGCGACGAAGATCTTCGGCTTGGCGCTGACGAGGAGGAGGCCTTTGACGTCGTTGCGTGCTTCGAGCGTCGCGAGGTGGGCGTCCAGTTCGTGCAGCGTGGCGACGTCGAAGACGTTGGCGGAGGAGTTCGGGCGGTCGAACGTGAGCGTGGCGATGCCGTCGGCGCCGAAGGAAAGTTGGATGTTCATGACGTCAGTAAGTTGACGGGGAATCAGACAGGTAGGGCGCGACCGCTGGGCGCGCCGTTAGGACGTTCGCGGCGGGCCCGGCGGCGACGAGTGCACAAGCCTCGTCGGTCCCGCCCTACCCTCGCCGTGCCGCGAGCGGACGAGTTGCGCGCAAGCGCGCAACCTACTTGGCGGGCGAGGGGGTGCGGGTTGTCGCGGCTCATACGGTTTCGAGCCAGAGGGCGCCGCCTTGGCCGCCGCCGACGCAGAGGGAGACGAGGGCGCGCTTGGCGCCGCGACGCTTGAGTTCCTTCAACGCCGTGAGCGCGAGCCGCGCGCCGGACGCGCCGACCGGATGGCCGAGGGCGACGGCGCCGCCGTTGACGTTGAGCTTTTCCGCCGGGATCTCGCCGAGCGCGGTGTCGCGGCCGAGGTGTTTTTTCGCGTAATCGGCCGAGGCGGCGGCGGCGCAGCAGGCCATGACCTGCGCGGCGAAGGCCTCGTTGATTTCGATGAGGTCGGCGTCGGCAAGGCGCAGGCCGGATTTCCTCTCGGCCTTGGCCATCGCGTAGACCGGGCCGAGGCCCATGCGCGACGGCTCGCAACCGGCGTAAGCGTAGGCGACGAGACGACCGAGCGGCTGCAGACCGGTGCGCTTGAGGCCGGACTCGGTGGCGACGAGCAGGGCCGCGGCGCCGTCGGTGACTTGCGAGGCGTTGCCGGCGGTGACGGTGCCGCCGCGCTTTTCGAAGACGGCCTTCAATTTCGCCAGCGCCTCCCTCGTCTGGCCCTCGCGCACGCCGTTGTCGGTGTCGACCGCGGCGGCGTCCCGGCCGCGGCGCGGATAGACAGGCGTGATCTCCTCGGCGAGCCGCTGGCGCGCCGCCTCGGCCTTCTGGTGCGAGCGGAGGGCGAACTCGTCCTGTTGGTCGCGCGTGAGTTTCCAATCGCGCGCGAGCAGCTCGGCGGTCTGGCCCATGCCGAGGCCGCAGACGGGGTCGGTGAGGCCAAGCATGAGCGCGATGCGCGGGGCGAAGAGATCCTTGGGGCGGAACGCGGCGAAGGCGCCGAGTTTCTGGCCGAGGGACTTCGCCTTGCCGAGGGCGGCGAATTTCTTCACGGCGGCCTCGTTGTAGAGCAGCGGGTAATTCGTCATGCTCTCGGCGCCGCCGACGAGGAAGAGGTCGCCGTCACCGGCCGCGGCCTTCTGCGCGGCCTGGGTGATGGCCTCGAAACCGGAGGCGCAGTTGCGCGAGACGGTGATGGCGGGCACGGATTCGGGCACGCCGGCGCGGAGGGCGATGACGCGGCCGACGTTGGCGGCGTCCACGGGATTGCCGACGCAGCCGAAGATGACCTCGTCGAGCAGCGCGGGATCGAGGCCCGTGCGGGCGAGGACGGCGGCGGCGGCGGTGCGGCCGAGTTCGGCGGCGTCGCAGGCGGCGAGCGTCGTGCCCATCTTGGCGAAGGGCGTGCGCACGCCGTCGACGATGTAGAGCGGTTCCTTCATGACTTGGTGATCTCCGTGATGCACTTCGGCGCGGGCGGCGGCTGGTGCGGGGCGGCGGTGGGCTTGGGGCGGTTGTCGACGAGCTTCTGTTCCTTCAGCGCGACGCCGACCTTCTGCAGCTCGCGCATCTTCTCGGGGGTCTGGAACACGATCTTGTTCGGGCGGACCTCGAAATGCGAGTGCAGCATGTTGCTGAGGTGCGTGAGCAGGGTCTCCTCGCTCTGGTCGCCGACGCGGGTGACGTGCAGGTGGATCTCGTCGAGGTCGAGCGGGTCGTTGTTGGCCTTGCGCAATTCGATCTGCCAGGAGCCGATGCCGCGCACGTCGTCGAGGGCGTGCTCGAGCTCGTTGAAGTCGATGATCGTGCCCTTGATCTTCTGGAAGCGCATCGAGCGGAAATCCGACACGCGCGAGATGCGGCCGACGAGGCGCGGCATGCGGTGGCCGCAATACGGGCAGGGCTCGTAGGTGAGGCCGTGCTCGATGTGGTCGCCGGTGCGGTAGCGGAGGACGACGGTGCCGCGCTGCTCGAGCGGCGTGTAGACGATCTCGCCGCCGACGCCGTCGGGCTGGACCTGGCCCGTCTCGGGATCGACGACCTCGAAGATGCCGAGGTCGGGAAAGAGGTGGTAGCCGGGCGGCGTGTGGCCGACGGGGAACGGGCACTCGGACCACGCGAGCTTGGCCTCGGTGAAGCCGTAGGTGGCGACGACGACGGGGTTGGGCGAACCGACGGCGGCGCAGAGTTCGGCGAGCTTGCGGCGCGTGCCTTCGGCGACCTTTTCGCCGCCGAGGAGGACGCACTTGATGCCCTCGAGGCGGAGCTTCTCGTTCACCGCCTCGCTGAGGACGTGGTAGAGGAAGGTCGGCATGCCCGTGATGACGGTCGGGCGGATCTTCTGGATGGCGCGGAGGTTGCCCTCGGTGCCCATGACCTTGCCGCCGCCGGTGGAGAGGCAGAAGATGTTCCGGTCGATGCCGGAGTAATACATATACCAGAACGCCAGGTGCGGCGCGAAGGGGAACATGTTCAGCATCCGGTCGTCGCGGGTGCGGCCGCCGAGGTCGGCGACGCGGCCGGAGCCGATGCCGAGGTGCGCGATGTCGTGCTGCGAGTAGAGGAACGCCACCGACTCGGTGGAGCGACCGGTCGTGGCCGTCATGAAGATCGGGCGCCACTCGCGGTCGAGTTCCTCCTTCACGCGGGCTTTGCCGCGGAGGAGCGCGCGCAGGATGGTCGAGGGCCGGCGCGCGAGGACGGCGGGGTCGGGCTTGAGCACGAACTCGAGCGAGCGCCGCGGCTGCTCGGGCGTCGGCAACAGGTCCTCCTTGGACGTGAAGGGGATCTTTGCGAGGTCGTCGACCGTGCGGATGTCGTCCGCGCTCAGGCCGGCGGCGGCGAAGACGCGCTGGTAGTGGGCGGAAAACGGCAGGACGCAGTCGCGGAGGTAACGGTGGAGTTTGCGGCCTTGGAGCTCGCGCACTTGGGCGCGGTCGAGGCTTTGCCAGTGTTTCGTCAGTTGTGCGGTAGACATAGCAGAACAGCGCGGCGCAGCGCGCTCGGGGTTATTCGCAAAGGCAACATGATAGCCATATTAGCTTTCGCAAGCGAAATTTCGCCATTGACGAATCAGCTGGCGCCGCATTCGCTGGCAGCGTTAGTTGTGCGCTTCGCTTCCCTGCCCCGCGATGGCCGAATCCTGGAAAATCAAACTCCTCCGCTGGCGCTTCAACCGCTACCCGGCCTACCGGCAAAGCGGCGCCCGCGTGACGCACATCGGCGAGGATTTTCGCGAGATCACGATCAAGCTCCCGCTCAACCGCCTCACGCGCAACCTGCACGGCACGATCTACGGCGGCGCGATGTATGCCGCCGTCGATCCGCTCCACGCCGTCCTCGTCGCCTACCATCTCGGGCCAGACTACCATGTGTGGATGAAGTCGGCGCAGATCGACTTCAAGCGCCCCGGCCGCGGCGACCTGGTGGCGACGGCCCGCGTCAGCCAACACGAACTCGACGAGATCCGCGCCGCCTTGGCGCACACGTCGAAGCTCGACCGCGTCTTCAAACTCAACCTCACCGACGCCGCCGGCGCCGTCTGCGTGCACTTCACCTTCACCGTCCACATCAAGCGCCGCGGCAAACACGAACCCGTGATGGACGAAGTCGTGTTCAAGGGCTGAAAACCGCCCCGCCGCATCGCGTCACTCCTCCCCTGCTCCCTTCGCCATGACCTCACTTCTCGCCGGCCAAGTCATCTTCATCACCGGAGCCAGCCGCGGCATCGGCCGCGCCATCGCGCTCGCCGCCGCCCGCGCCGGGGCGAACATCGTCATCGCCGCCAAGACCACCGAGCCGCACCCGAAGCTCCCCGGCACGATTCATACCGTCGCCGACGAAGTCCGCGCCCTCGGTGTCGAGGCCCTGCCGCTCGCCCTCGACGTGCGGGAGGAGATCGCCGTGCAGGACGCCTTCGCCGCCGTGGCGGAGAAATTCGGCCGCGTCGACGCGTTGATCAACAACGCCGGCGCCATCTCGCTGACCAACGTCGAGAACACCCCGGTCAAACGCTACGACCTGATGATGGAGGTCAACGCCCGCGCCCTCTTCGTCTGCGCCAAGGCCGCCCTGCCCCTTCTCCGCCGCGCGCGCACCCAAGGCGGTTCCGGCCACATCGTCAGTCTCTCGCCGCCGCTCAACGTCCAGCCGCGCTGGCTCACGCCGCACGCACCCTACACGCTCTCGAAATACGGCATGACCCTCCTCGCCCTCGGCATGGCGGGCGAATTCGCGCGCGAGGGCCTCAGTGTCACGACCCTCTGGCCGCGGACGACCATCGCGACCGCCGCGATCGAGTTCGCCGTCGGCGCGCAGCTGATGGCGCTCTCGCGCACGCCCGAGATCATGGCCGACGCCGCGCTGGCCATCCTCACGACGCGCGACGGCTCGCTCAACGGCCGCTGCCTCCTCGACGAGGACCTCCTCCGCGAACGCGGCCAGACCGACTTCGTCCGCTACGCCGTCGACCCCGCCAACGCCGACCGCCTCTACCCCGACCTCTTCCTCGACCGATAAAAGTAGGGCCGGTCTGCGACCGGCCGATTGCCACCACCGCGAACCCAACTCGATTTTCGCCGCTCTTTTCCGGCCGGTCAAAGACCGGCCCTACCCTCCTCCTCACATGCGCCCTCTCGCCGAAACCTCCGCCGCGCGCGACGATTCCCCCCCGCCCCCGAGCGAACAGAATCTCCGTTTCATCCTCGGCCTCAAACTCCACCAACTCCGCAAGCAGCGCGGCCTCTCGCTCAAGGAAGTCGCCGGACGGGCCGACCTCGCCATCTCCTACCTCAACGAGATCGAGAAGGGGAAAAAATACCCGAAGCCCGAGAAGATCCTCGCCCTCGCCAAGGCCCTCGGCACGACCTACGACGACTTGGTCTCGCTCCAGCTCGGCGAAAAGCTCCACCCGCTCTCCGGCGTGCTGAAGTCCGGCGTGCTCGAGGAGATCCCGCTCGAGGTCTTCGGCCTCACGCCGACCGGCCTGCTCGAGATGATGGCCGCCTCGCCGGAGAAGATCAGCGCGCTCTTCGACACCTTCGTGAAGATCGCGCACCGCTTCGACGTCACCGTCGAGCACCTGCTGCTCGCGGCGATGCGTTCCTACGTCGAGCAGAACAAGAACTACTTCGAGGACATCGAGCTCGCCGCGGAGAAATTCCGCCGCACCCACGAGTGGGCGCGCTCGGCCTTCCCCGACCTCGTCCGCCTCCGCGACCACCTCGTCCGCCGGCACGGCTACACGATCGACGACACCACGCTCGCCGCCCGCCCCGAGCTGCAGGGCCTGCGTGCGGTGACGCTCGCCGCCACCACCGCCGCGCCGCGGCTCCTGCTCAACCCGCGTCTCACCGACTGGCAGCGCGCCTTCCTCCTCGCCCGCGAGATCGGCTACCGCGAGCTCGGCCTGCGCGAGAGCGTGACGACCTCGCCGATCGCGAAGGTCGAGTCGTTCGACCAGCTGCTGAACAATTTCCGCGCCTCCTACTTCGCCGGCGCCGTGCTCCTCGACCGCCACCTGCTCGTGAACGACCTGCGCCAGTTCTTCTCCCGCTCGCAATGGGACGGCGCCGCCCTCGTCGCAATCAAGCGCCGCTACCAGGCCACGCCGGAGATGTTCTTCCACCGCCTCTCGCAGATCGTGCCGCGCTTCTTCGGGCTCGAGCAGATGTATTTCGTGCGCTTCGACCACCGCCGCGGCACGCCCGACGTGCGCATCGGCAAGGAGCTGCACTACCAGCGCATGCACGCCTCGCACAGCATCGGCGTGAACGAGCACTACTGCCGCCGCTGGGTCTCGGTCCGCTCGCTGCTCGAACTTGAGCGCCAGCAACGTGCCGGCACCGTCACGGGCACGCTCGCCGGCGCCCAGCGGTCGCGCTTCTACGCGACGGGCGACGAGTATTTCAGCATCTCGCTGGCGCACCCGCACATCCTCGAGTCAGGGATGAACTCCTGCGTCACGCTCGGTTTCCTCGTCAACGACGCGCTGAAGAAGTCGGTCAACTTCTGGGCCGACGACACGCTGCCGATGCAGCTCGTGGGCGACACCTGCGAACGCTGCGGCATCGCCGACTGCCACGAGCGCATCATGCCCCCGATGCTCCGCGACCGCGAGGAACGCCGCACCCGCCAACTCGCCGCCCTCGCCGAGCTGCAGGCCGAAGCCTGAACTCCGCGCCCGCCCGGCAGGGCGCGGACTCCGTCCGCGCCGCGCCGCACCCAGCCAAGCCGCGATCGCAAAACTGGAGGGCCGAGCTCCGCGAGGCCGCGAACGGGTGGGCGCGCCCGCCCGCGCCGCCGTGCCCCGCGGGCGTAGTCCTACGCCATTCATTTTCATTGGCGGGCGAATCCACTCTGTGCAACGTGGCGCGCCATGCTTCGCCGAATCCTGCCCCTGCTGCTCGCCGTCTCGTTCCTCGCCACCCCGCTCGTCCGCGCCGCCGCCCCGGCGCTGGATTATTTCCTGCCCGCGGGCACGACCTACGACCCGAAGGTCCCGACGCCGGAGCAGTTCTTCGGCTACCAAGTCGGCGAGTGGCACCTCCGCAGCGACCAGCTCAACGCCTACCTGCGCGCTGTGGCCGACGCCGCGCCCGAGCGCGTGAAGTTCGAGGTCTTCGGCCACACGCACGAGCGCAAGCCCCTCGTCGTCCTCACCATCACCGCCCCGGAAAACCACGCGCGCCTCGAGGAGATCCGCACCCGGCACCTCGCGCTCCTCGACCCGGCGAAAAACGCCGCCCTCGACGTCGCGTCCATGCCCGTGGTCGTCAACCTCGGCTACAGCGTCCACGGCAACGAGCCGAGCGGCGTCAACGCCGTGCCGCTCGTCGTCTACCACCTCGCCGCCGCGCAGGACGCGACGACGCTCGAGCAGCTCCGCCGCGCCGTCATCCTCGTCGAGGCCCTGCGCAATCCCGACGGCTCCGACCGCGCCGCGCAGTGGTTCAACCAGCACAAGTCGCTCAGTTCGCCCTCCGCCGACCCCGCCGACCGCGAGCACAACGAGGCCTGGCCGCGCGGCCGCTTCAACCACTACTGGTTCGACCCGAACCGCGACTGGCTGCCGCTCGTCCACCCCGAGGCGCAGGCCCGCGCCGAGCTCTTCCACCGCTGGCGCCCGAATGTCCTCACCGACCACCACGAGATGGGCACGAACAGCACGTTCTTCTTCCAGCCCGGCGTCCCTTCGCGCAACAACCCCAGCTCGCCGCAACAGGTCTTCGACCTCACGCACAAGATCGCCGCCTTCCACCAGCGCGCCCTCGATGGCAAGGGCCAGTTCTACTACGCCGAGCAGGGCTTCGACGATTTCTACCCGGGCAAGGGCTCGACCTACCCCGACCTGCACGGCACGGTCGGCATCCTCTTCGAGCAGGCCAGCTCGCGCGGCCACGCGCAGGAGAGCGACCACGGCCTCCTGACCTTCCCCGCGACCATCCGCAACCAGGTGCTCACCTCCTTCAGCTCGCTCGAGGCCGCCGTCGCGCTGCGCACCGAGCTGTTGCAGCTGCAGAAGGATTACCCGCGCCTCACCGCCGAGGTCGCGCGCGCCTCGAAGGTGAAGGCCTACGTCTTCGGCGACGACGGCGATCCGGCCCGCGCCTGGGCCTTCCTCGACCTCCTCGCCCGCCACCGCGTCGAGGCCCGCCCGCTCCGGCAGGAGCTCACCGCCGAGGGCCACACGTTCCGCCCCGGCGCCGCGTGGGTCGTGCTCGCCGAGCAGGCGCAGTTCCGCCTCCTCACCGAGATGTTCATCCGCCGCACGCAGTTTGAGGACAATGTCTTCTACGACGTCTCCGCCTGGACGCTCCCGCTCGCCTTCAACCTGCCCTTCGCCGAGCTCGACCGCGCGCCCGCCACCGGCGACGTCGTCGGCCGGCCCCAGTTCCCCGCCGGCGCCCTCGTCGGCGGCCACGCCGACTACGCGTATCTGCTCCACTGGAACGGTTACTTCGCCCCGCGCGCGCTCCAACGCCTGCATCGCGCCGGCATCACCGTGCGCGCCCTCACCGGCGGCGCGGTCACGGCCATCGCCGCCGACGGCTCGCGCCACACGTTCCAGCCCGGCGCCATCCTCATCCCGGTCGCGACGCAGGCCGCCAAGGCGGCGCAGATCCGCTCCATCATCGACACCATCGTGCGCGAGGACGCCGTGACCGTCGTCGGCTGCAACACCGGCCTGACGCCCGCGGGCGTCGATTTCGGCAGCGCGTCCTTCGTCGGCCTGCCCGCGCCCCGCGTGGCGCTCGTCGTCGGCGACGGCGTCGACCCGCACGACAGCGGCGCCGCGTGGCACGTGCTCGACCAGCGCGTCGGCCTGGCGCCGACGCTCCTCGACGTGAACCAGCTCGGCCGCGCCAACCTCGGCCGTTACACGACGCTCGTGTTCACCGACGGCCGCTACGACGACCTCGGCGCCAACGCCGTTGCGAGCGTGAAGGCCTTCGTCCGCGGCGGCGGCACGCTCGTCGTGATGGGCCGTGCCGCGCAATGGGCCGCGAAGAACGAGATCGCCGCGCTCGAGTTTGCCGGCAGCGGCGGCGCGCCCGGCATCGGCGCCGGCCGCAACGCGCCCCCGCCCACCACCGCCGACGGCGAGGCCGGCCAGCGTTTCCCGTATGCCAGCGCGCCCGACCGCGAGGCGCTCAAGCTCGTCGCCGGCGCCGTGTTTGCCACGTCGATCGACGTCACGCACCCGCTCGGTTACGGTTTCACCAGCGACCGCCTGTCCGTCGTGCGCAAGAACACGATCGTGCTGCGGCCCGCGAAGTCCCCCTACGAGACGCCCGCGGTCTATCCCGCGAAGCCGCTGCAGGCCGGCTTCGCCTCCGAGGCGAACCAGGCCGCGATCGCCAACAGCGCCGCCATCGTGGCGTTGCCCACGGGCCGCGGCGTGGTGGTGGCGATGGCCGACGATCCGAACTTCCGCGGCTTCTGGTATGGCGGCAACCGCGTGTTCTTTAACGCCATCTTCATGGGCCGCGCCATCCGCCCCGTCCGCGCCGGCGACGACTTCGAGGAAGAAGACGCCCACGCGCACACGCACTGAGGCGGGCAGAGAAAAACCGGCAGGCGGGACGCCTGCGCTCCTTCCCCCAGCCGCCCGCGCCAACGCGGGCGGCTTTTTTGCGACTGGAGCTTGCGGTGACAGCCAAACGTGCGGCCTCGCAGAGCTCGGCCCTCCACCCCGCGAGGTCGAAACCTGGAGGGCCGAGCTCCGCGAGGCCGTTCGCGTCCCGCCCCTCTGCCACCATGTAGGTGGCGCGCTCGCGCCGGGAATTGCGACCGCCGTCGTGAAACGCGAAGCGGCTCTGGCCAGGCCCGATGTTCTTCAGCACCCGCTCAGACATCCACGCCCCCTCCGCCCGCATTGCCCCTCCCCGACAATCCCTGCGCAGCGTTCCGCCAGCGACGCGCAAGTTTGACGAAGTTGGGGGTTGAGCGGCCTTCCCGGGCCGATTGAATCCGCCTTCCTGCCTCCCGCAGGACCACCACCACGTATGAAAGAGCGCATCGGTATCGTCACCGGCGGCGGGGATTGCCCCGGCCTCAACGCCGTCATCTACGCCGTCGTGAAGGCCGCGGATCGCCGCGGCTGGGAAACCCTCGGCATCTACGGCGGCTTCGACGGCCTCCTCTCGCCCGTCCAGGCCCGCCCGATGAATTACCAGGAAATGGACGGCCTCCTCTACCTCGGCGGCACCGTGCTCGGCACGTCCAACAAGGGCCGCTTCGCGGCCAAGGTCGGCCACAGCGAGTCCAAGGCCATCGATCCCGCCGTCCTCGCCGAGGCGCGGCGCAACTTCGAGGCCCTCGGCCTGCGCGCCCTCGTCGTCGTCGGCGGCGACGGCTCCCTCTCCATCGGCCTCCAGTGCATGGAGGCGGGCATCCCCATCGTGGGCGTGCCCAAGACGATCGACAACGACATCGACGGCACGAACGTCACCTTCGGTTTCGACAGCGCCGTCTCCTTCGCCACCGACGCCATCGATCGCCTCCGCACCCACGCGCAAAGCCACAGCCGCGTCATGGTCGTCGAGATGATGGGCCGCTACGCCGGCTGGATCGCCGCGCACGCGGGCATCGCCGGCGGCGCCAGCGTCGTGCTCATCCCGGAAATCCCGTTCAGCTACGAGAGCATCGTGCGCAAGATCATCGAGCGCGAGGCTGAGGGGAAGCACTTCACCATGGTCGTCGTCGCCGAGGGCGCGCGCCTCAAGGGCGGCGACTTCGTCACGAAGGGCGGCTCGCCCGAGGCCGACCGCGAGGCACGGCTCGGGGGCATCTCCGCCGTCGTGGCGGACGAGATCGCCCGCCGCACCGGCAAGGAGGTGCGCAATTGCGTCCTCGGCCACCTCCAGCGCGGCGGCGTGCCCACCACGCGCGACCGCCTGCTCTGCACGCGGTTCGGCGCCAGCGCCGTCCGCCTGATCGACGAGCAGAAATACGGCCGCATGGTCGCCCTCGCCGAGCCCGACATCGTCGACATCCCGATCGCCGAGGCCGTGGGCAAGTTGCGCACCGTCCCGCCCGACGGCGACCTCATCCGCACCGGCCGCGCCCTCGGCATGTGCTGGGGCGACTGAGGTGGGGCCGGTCTGCGACCGGCCGGTGGAGGTTGTGGATGTCGGTGGCACGCCGCGTTGTGGCACCGCCGCTCCTCCGGCGCCCCGGTGCTTGCCTTTGCCGGGGCGGAACGGTTAACCCTCCTCTCCATGCCGCCGAACCCCCGCCGCCACTGGTCGCTCATTTTGGGTGCGTGGTCGGCCGTCGGCGTCCTGCTGGCGATCCAGACCTACATCAGCCTGGCGAAGATCCCCGATGATCTCTACACGCACGGCCAGATCTGGATCTCGCAGATGTATCGCGCGTGGCTGTGGGCGCTGCTCACGCCGTTCGTCTTCGAGCTGCGGCGCGAGATTGCGCGGCGCCACCGGCGGGTCGTTGCGGCCGCGCTCCACCTGCTGGCGGCCTTCACGCTGCTGGCCTGGTGCAACATCGTGCGCATGTGGCTGCTCAATGTCAGCTACGGCTACTTCGAGCTCTGGGGCTACGGGCTCGACGCCATCCTGACGATGGTCGGCCCGCGCTCGCTCATCGATTTCTACCTCTACTGGCTCGTCATGGCCGCCGGCTACGTCGTCGACCTGGCCGGCCAGAAGCGCCGCACCGACCTGCGCGAGGAGCAGCTCCGCACGCAGCTGGCGCAGGCCGAGCTGGCCGCGCTCAAGCAGCAGGTGCAGCCGCACTTCCTCTTCAATTCCCTCAACGCCATCTCCTCGCTCATGCGCCAGGGCGACACCGCCAAGGCCGTCGAGGCCATCGCCCTCCTCTCAGGCCTGCTTCGCCAGCTCATGGCCAACGGAGGCCGCCAGGAGATCGAGCTGCGCCGCGAACTCGACTACGTGCAGTGCTACCTCGCGGTGGAGAAGCTCCGCTTCGAGGAGCGCCTGCTCGTCGAGTTCGACGTGGACGAGGACTGCCTCGACGCCGCCGTGCCCACGCTGATCCTGCAGCCGCTGGTGGAGAACGCGATCAAGCACGGCATCGCGCAGCGCCGCAGCGCCGGCCGCCTCCGGATCTCGGCGTGCCGCGCCGGCCCCGACCGCCTCCGCCTCGCCGTTTTCAACGACCCCGCCGAGGGAGGCCGCCGCGCCGACGCCGGGGGCAACCACGGCATCGGCCTGCAGGCGACCCGCGCCCGCCTCGAACGCACTTACCCCGACCGCCACCGCCTCGACTGCCAGCTCGGCAGCGAGGCCGGTTCCACCGTCACCCTCGAGATCCCGTGGTCGGCGCGTCCCGCCGCCCCCCCCGTCTCCGCCGCCTGAACATGGAAAAGATCCGCACCCTCATCGTCGACGACGAGCGCCCGGCCCGCCGCGCCCTTCGCCTCCTCTTGGAAAAGGAACCCGACATCGACATCGTCGGCGAGGCCGGCGACGGCGAGCGCGCCATCGAACTCATCCAGGAGCTTCAGCCCCAGCTCGTGTTCCTCGACATCCAGATGCCGCTCCTCACCGGTCTCGAACTGCTCGAGAAGCTCAAGCCGGCGCAGCGCCCCGATTTCATCTTCATCACCGCCTACGACGAGCATGCGCTGCGCGCCTTCGAATTGCAGGCGCTCGACTACCTGATGAAGCCGTTCGGCGACGACCGCTTCCGCACCGCGCTCGACCGCGCCCGCCGCCGCATCCGCACCGGCTCGCTCGGTGCCACCGAGAAGGCGCTCCACGCCCTCCTCGAGCACCTGCAGCGCGGCACGCCTGCTCCCGCCGCACCCGGCGCCGCGTCCCGCTCCGCCGCGCCGGCCGGGCACGACTTCACCCGCCTCGTGGTCAAGGCCGACGGCCAGCTGCATTTCCTCACCCAGGCCGACATCCGCTGGGTCGAGGGCCAGGGCGACTTCGTGAAGATCCACCTCAAGGACCGCGGTCTCCTCGTGCGCATGACGCTGACCAAGGTCGAGGAGCTGCTCGATCCCGAGATCTTCGTGCGCATCCACAAGTCCACCATCGTGAACATGAATCGCGTGCGCCGCGTCATCCCGATGCTCGCGCGCAGCCACGGCATGGAGCTGGAGGACGGCACGTCGCTGCCCATCGGCCCGAGCTACCGCAGCGTGCTCGACCGGCTGAAGTGAGCGGCGCCAGGCCGGCCACGCGCGGCGCCGGCATCCGTCGTGCGCGAGAGGGCGGCGCCCCACCGGGTTGCCGCCCGGTGCGCCGACTTGAAGAATTCTTTCGTCGGCGGGCATCTGCCGCGGACGCTGGCGAGTAGTAGAGTAGCCGCGTTCGCCGAACGACTACCCCTCGGTCCGACAGCTTGCGGGCAACACACCTCTCACACCCGCTGGCCATGAACGAACCACGCCCCTCTCCCGCGGCGGCATACTTGCCTGCCTGGATTTACGACGAAATCTTCCGCCGCGTCGGCATTTCGCTGCTGGTCACCGACGCGCAACTCGATCTTCCCGGTCCGCGCATCGTCTGCGCCAACGAGGCCTTCGAGCGCCTGACCGGCTATGGCGAGGACGAGGTCGTCGGCCGGACCCCGCGCCTCCTGCAGGGTGCCGCCAGCGACCGCGCCGTGCTGGCCCGGCTGAAACGCGAGCTCGCGACCGGCCAGCGCTTCGTCGGCGAGACGGTCAACTACCGCAAGGACGGCACCAGCTACCGCGTGAGCTGGTCGGTCGACCCGCTGCGCGATCCCACGGGACGGGTCACGCATTTCGTCGCCGTGCAGCGCGACGTGACCGAGGAGCGGCGGTTGAGCGAACAGGTGAGCGAACAGGCTGTTTTCCTGCAGCGCCTGCTCAACGCCCTGCCGCATCACGCTGTCATCGCGCTCGACCCCGAGGGATTCATCATCAGTTGGAACGACCAGGCCGCGAGCCTGACCGGTTACAGTGGCGAGGAGGTGCTCGGCCGGCCCTATGCCATGCTGCACCGCCCGGAGGACCGCGCCGCCGGCCTGCCGGAGGCGACGCTGCGGCGTGCGCAAGAGCAGGGCGAAGTGGAATACGAGGCCTGGCGCGTGCGCCGGGACGGCACGCAGTTCTGGGCGACGGTGACGCTGTCGGTGCTCACCGATCGCGACGGCCGGCGCAGCGGCTACGTCAAGGTCGTGCGCGACCTGACCGACCGCCGCGCCACGGAGGAGAAGGAGCGCGAGTTGCGGGCGGAGCTGGAGCGGATGCAGCGGATCGACTCGCTCGGGCTGCTCGCCGGCGGCATGGCGCACGATTTCAACAACCTGCTCGGGGCGATTCTCGCCCAGGTCGAGATGCTCCGCTGGGATTCGATCAATCGCCCGGAGCTGGACGTGATCACCCGCGCCTGCCTCCGCGGCCGTCAGCTCACCGGGGGCATGCTGCAATTCTGCCAGCGCAAGATGGACGACACCGCGACGTGCGACCTCGTGGAGTGCACGGCCGATGTCGTCCGCCTGATGCGGGCCGAGTTGCCGCGGGTGGTGGCGATCAGTTTCGAACGCCCGGCTGGTCCGGTCCGCGGCCGCTGGAACGCCGGCGCGTGGATGCAGGTGTTGATGAACCTCTGCCTCAACGCCCGGGATGCCCTCGCCGGTGCGCCGGGCCGCATCACGATCTCCTTCTGCGCCGAGCGCGATCTGCCGGCCGCCGTTGCGCGTCCGCCGGGCCCGGGCGAGGGCGAGCGCCTCGTCGTCGCCGTGCAGGACACGGGGCCCGGCATCAGCCCCGACCTGTTGCCGCGGATCTTCGAGCCGCTTTTCACCACCAAGGCGCCGGGCAGAGGCTCGGGCCTCGGCCTCGCGGTCGTGCGGAAGATCGTCGAGGCGTGGGACGGGCGCGTGGAGGTCGAGAGTGCGCCCGGCCGCGGCACGGTTTTCCGGCTCTTCCTGCCGCCCCGGCCGTAGGCGGGATTGGGCAATTCTTTAGTTTTCTCCGCCTCCGCCCGTTTGCGCCGTTCTTCGCGGCATGAAAATCGGAACCAAGATCCTCCTGGCCGCCCTCGGCGCCGTGGTCGTCTCCGTCGGCGTCGGCCTGTGGGTCCAGCAGCGGGTCATCCGCGAGCAGGGCATCGCCCAGACGCGCGACACCATGCGCGCCGCCATCATTGCCGCGGAGAACGTGCGCGAAAGCATCTCCGACCTCGCCGAAAACCAGGCCTTCGACCGCGAGCGCCTGCTCGAGGAATACCGCCAGTCCGGCGACCTGCGCGGCTCGACCCTCTACCGCACCATCCCCGTCGTCGCCGCGTGGGAGGCCATCGGCCAGGTCGCCAAGAAGGAGAACTACGAGTTCCGCATCCCGCGGGAGAACGCCCGCAACCCCGCCAATCTGCCCCGCCCCGAGGAACGCAAGATCCTCGACGCCCTCGAGCGCGAGGGGAAACCCGAGTTCTTCGAGGTCGACACCGCCCAGGGCATCATCACCTACGCCCGCCCGATCGTCATGACGCAGGACTGCCTCTCGTGCCACGGCGACCCCGCGCGCAGCCCGACGAAGGACGGCAAGGACATCCTCGGCTTCGCGATGGAAGGCTGGAAGGCCGGCGAAGTGCACGGCGCCTTCGTCCTCAAGGCCGACCTCGCGCGCGTCGACCACGCCGTCAGCGCGGGCACGACCAAGCTCGTTTCCTGGATGCTGCCCGTCACGCTGCTCATCGGCGTCGGCTTCTTCGTGCTCACGCGCCGCTCGATCGAACGCCCGCTGCGACGCGCGGCCGACGCCCTCGCCGGCGGCTCGGAGCAGATCGTCTCCGCCGCCACCCAGGTCGCCGGCTCCTCCACCTCGCTCGCCCAGGGCGCCAGCGAACAGGCCGCCCGCCTCGAGGAAACCAGCGCCTCGGTCGAGGAACTCACCGGCATGACGCGCCGCAACACCGAGAGCGCCAACAAGGCCCGCGAGGCCGCCGAGGTCGCCCGCACCGCCGCGGACGCCGGCACCGAGGCCGTCGGCCAGCTCGGCGTCGCCATGCGCGACCTCTCCGCCTCGAGCCAGGAAGTCGTGAAGATCGTCAAGACGATCGACGAGATCGCCTTCCAGACGAACCTCCTCGCCCTCAATGCCGCGGTCGAGGCGGCCCGCGCCGGCGAGGCCGGGGCCGGCTTCGCCGTCGTCGCCGAGGAGGTGCGCGCGCTCGCCCAGCGCAGCGCCGCCGCGGCCAAGGAGAGCGCCGACAAGATCGAGTCCGCGCTGTCGCGCAGCGAGGAAGGCTCCCGCATCGGCCAGGCTGTCGCCGCCAAGCTCAACGGCATCGTCGAGCAGGTGCGCCTCCTCGACCGCCTCGTCGCCGAGGTCGCCCAGGCCTCGAAGGAGCAGTCGCTCGGCATCGAGCAGATCAACCGCTCCGTGTCGCAGCTCGACAAGGTCACGCAGGCCAATGCCGCCGCTTCGCAGCAGTCCGCCAGCGCCTCCGAACATCTCAACGCCCAGGCCGGCGAGCTCAGCAACCTCGTCAGCGAACTGCTGGCCCTCGTCGGCGGCAGCGCCACGCCGCCGGCGGACCGCCCGGTCGCGCCCGCCGCCCCGGCAGTCGTTTCTGATCCGGGCCTGCCGCCACCGGCGGCCCCGCGCCCGGCGGCCCGCCGGGAGGTCGCCCACCGCCCCTAGATTTGTGCCGGACGGCGGGGCCGTTGCTCGCTGACTGCCGCAGCAATGGCCCCGCCTTTTTCCTCTCCCGACATGGAAGTCATCCCCTCGCTCCGCCTCATCCTCCTCGACGATCACGAACTCATCCGCGAGGGCATGCGTGCCCTCATCGCGCGCGTGCCCGGCTGGAGCGTGGCCGCCGAGGCCGAGGAAGGCATCGAGGGCATCCGCCTCACGCTCGCCCTCCAACCCGACGTCGTCGTCACCGACCTGCTCATGGGCGGCGCCAACGGGCTTGAGGTCGCCACGCGGGTCCGCGCCGCCGGCTACCGCGGCGGGATCGTCCTCCTCTCGGCGCACCACGGCGAGGACATCGTCCGGGACGCGCAGGCGGCGGGCGTGAATGTCGTGATCCCGAAGAGCGCGTCCTTTGGCGTGTTCTCGCAGGCGGTGCTGACCGCGGCCCGCGAGCGGCCGCTGCCGCCGGTGCCGGCGCCCCCGGCCTCGTCGACGCTGCGCGCCGCGCTGCTCACCCCGCGCGAGCGCGAGGTCGTGCAGCTGTTCGTGCGCGGGGCGAGTTCGAAGGAAGCCGCGTCGGCGCTCGGCATCTCGGCCAAGACGATCGACGTGCACCGACACCGGGCGCAGGCGAAGCTCGGCGCCAACGGCCCGGCCGAACTCGTCCGCATCGCCGTCCGCGCCGGCCTGGCCGACCTCTGACCCGCGCCGCGGCGCGCGTTCCCGGGCGGAAAAACCGACCGCCCCGCGCGGGCGGCACGGGGCGGTCGGAGGATGGAATTGGTGGAGGTGAGGGGAGTTGAACCCCTGTGCCCCGGGCCTTCGCGCGCCGCATCTACCGGTGTAGGTCCAGATTTGAATCTCGCCTCGGGCGCGCGTTGAACCTCGCTCGCTCCTCAGCCAGCCGTGGGTCGAAGATACGGCGGGTCCGTCACGACGGCCAAACCCGCTATTCCTGCTGTCGACGTTCCTATCCCTTAGCAGGAGTCAGAGTAGGAACGAGGCGGTCATTAGGCCGCCAGGGGCATTTCTTCGTAGGTGCCGTTTGTTTTTTCGAAGGGAGATTTGCGAGAGGCCTTCGGCTCTCGACCGGCAGCTGCGCACTCCAACCAAGGGTCGAATCCGGAACACCCCCAAAATGGGAAAGTAACAAGTCACAAGGATCAGGTAACAAGTGACTGAGACGGGAACCGAGTCGGACCGGCGGAACTACGCCGTCAAAGAACAGGACTGGGGAATCAATCACGCCCACCCGGAAAGGCAAGCGGGGCGTTCGGCACCGGCGGGGGCCTGCGCCTCTGCGGGTGGACGCTATTCCGGGCCGGAGCCGAGGAGCCAGAGCAGGCCGGCGCGGAAGCCCTCGCGCCAGACTTTCCACGCGTGACCGCCGTCGAGGATCCGGAGTTGCAGTTCGACGCCGGGCATCCCGCGCAGGTGCCGGTGCAGATCGGCGGCGTCGGAGGTGAGGCTGTTTCCCTGCGCATCGCGGACCGGTTCGTCGTCACCGACGGCGAGAAAGATCCGCACGGGCGGGGAAGCGGCGGTGCGGTGGCGCCACGGGCGGCTGAGGTCGAGGTAGGTGGCGGCGTCGAAACGTTCCGCGCCTCGTCCGAAGGCGCCGAAGGTGCGCATGCTCGAGTCCTCGGCCGGCAGGTCGAGGTAGAGCGCCGGACTGAGGGCGATGGCCGCGGCGAAGCGGTCGGCGTGCGCGAAGGCGAAACGCAGCGCGCCGAATCCTCCCATCGAGTATCCGGCCACGATCCGGCCTTCCCGACCGGCGAGCGTGCGGTAGTTCCGGTCGATGTAATCCGGCAAGTCGCGGGCGAGGGCGGTCTCCACGGCTTCACCCGCCGGCAATTCGCCCGCGCCGGCGAACTGCGAATCGACATAAAAACCCGCCCGCCGACTCGACGCGGCGTCGGGAAAAACCGCGATCACCGGCGGGATGGCGCCGGAGGCGATCAGGTCATCCAGCAGCTTCCGGGCCTCCAGCCAGGCGCGCAGGTTGTCGCCGCGGCCGTGCAGAAGATAGATCACGGGCAGGGCGTCGGCGGTCTGCGCGTAGGTGGCGGGCAAGTAGACCAGCGCCGGGGACTCGCGGCCCAGAGCGGGCGAAGGAAACGCGATCTCCTCCAGCCGGCCAACGGCGGGCGGATCCTCTGCGCCGGCGGCGGGGTCGGCGGCCAGACCGGCGAGGAGCAGACTAGCGGCCAGCCACCGCATCGCTGTTCTCCCGCAGAATGGTGAGGCCGCGCAATGTCGCCGGCGGCGGGGCCGGGAAAAACAGACTGGCCGCATAGCCGACGACGATGCAGATGAGGATCGAGATCGCCAAATAGAAGTAGGGGTGGACCAGGTTTTGCGACCACGCCGTCATCGTCAGGGCGATGCTGGTGGCGATGCCGATGGCGACTCCCTGCCAGTTGGCGCGCCGGGTGAACATCCCGAGCGTGTAGGCGCCGGCAAAGCCGCCGCCGAGCAGGCCGGAGAGTTCGATCGACAGGTCGAACAGCGAGTTGATGTCGTAGCGCGAAAGCAGGAACGCGAGGCCCATACCGACCAGGCCGGCCGCGACCGTCATCCACTCGGCGAAGCGGACGCTGGCGGCCTTGTCCGACTTGCCCTTGAAGCGTTCGTAGAAATCCACCGACGCCAGCGTGGCGACGCTGTTCATGATGCTGGAGAGCGTGGACATGGAGGCGGCGAAGATTCCGGCGATGATCAGGCCGGTGACGCCCACCGGCAGCTCCGCGGCGATGAAGAGCGGGAACGTGGCGTCCGTCCCGAGCAGCGGGTTCATGCGTTCCGGGTGCGCCTGGTAGAAGACGTAGAGCGCCGTGCCGATGAGGTAGAAAAGGAACCCGCCGGGCACCATGATCGCGGCGAAGGTCCACACCGAGCGCCCCGCGGCGCGCGAGTCCTTCGTCGAGAGCACGCGTTGCATGAGCACCTGGTCCTTCGGGAAGGTCAGCACCACGTCAAAGAGCACCAGGAAGATGAAGCCCCAGACCGTCGCCTTGGTCAGGTCGAAGCTCCAGTCGAACAGCTTCATCTTGTCCTCCGCCCCCGCCACGCGGAAGAACTCGCCGAAGCCGCCGTCCAGCTTGAACACGATGAAGCCGATGGCGAAGAGCGCCCCGCCGAACATCACGAAGATCTGCACGACGTCGGTCCAGATGACGGCCTTCATACCGCCGAGCGTCGTGTAGAGGATGGTGATGCCGCCCATGATGAGGATGCTCCAGACCACGTTGAGGCCGGTGATGGTGGAGATCGCCAGGGAGGGCAGGAAGAGCACCACGCTCATGCGCCCGCCGAGCTGCATGGCGATGCAGAGGGCGCTGGTGAGGGAGCGGATCGCCGGATGAAACCGGATCTCGAGGTAGTGGAACACCGACATGAGATCCAGGCGGCGCAGCAGGGGCACGATGAAGACGGCCACGAAGGTCAGGCCCATCACCGCGACGAGGTTGTTGGTGAGATACTGCCAGTTGGTCGCGAACGATTTTGCCGGGATGGCGATGTAGCTGATCGAGCTCGTGTTGGTCGCATACAGGCTGATGCCGGCGGCCCAGAAGGGAATCGTGCGCGCGCCGACGAAGAAGTCGGCGGTGGAATCGCGTTTCTCCCGCAGGTAGAAATAGAGGCCGATCCCGGACATGCCCGCCAAGTAGACGACGATGACGATCCAATCGAGGCCGTGCAGGAGCAGCTGGCGGGCGACCAGCTCGGTCGATTGCACCCGGAGTTCCGCGGCTTCGTCCGCGGCGAGCCAGAGCAGGCCATCGCGCCAGGCTGCGCCGCCGCCCCGCCACTCGCCCGGCAGTTCCTGGAGCACGGCGACGGCGGCGGAAAGAGTGTGATAGGAAAGCAGCCGCGGGGCCGGACGGTCGGCCTCGCTCACAAGGTAGAGCAGGTGCGCCTGGCCGGCGGCCCGCGCTCCGCCGGGGAGGATATCCCCGGCAACCGTGCCCCGCGGCAGCCAGCCGTCCACCGCGCTCCAGCGCCAAATCTCGCTCTCCGTCCGGTCCCCCGGCTGCACGGTCAGAAAGAGCGCCTGCTCCTGCATCACCAGCGAGGTGACGCGTCCCGCCGTCGGCGGCGGCGGGGTCGTCTGCCACGCGGGCGAGGACGCAGCGAGCGCGGCCTGGCGCACGATCACGCCGCCATCGGCGCCGTTGCCCGCGAGGTAGAGCCGTCCACCCAGGACCGCCAGGTTCGGCGATTGCACGTCGAAGGGAACCCCGCCCCAGGCGCGGCTCTCCACGCGGTTGCCCGCGAGCGTGAGGATGAACAATTCCGGCCCCGATCGCTGGCGCACGAGCGCGAGCGTTCGCGCGCCGTCGGCGACCGCGGCCAGCACCTCTCCCTCCGGGAAGGGTTGGGCAGGCGACCAGGCGCCGCCGGCGAGAACGCGCCCTTGGCCGGCGCCGACCAGCACGGGCTGCCCGCCGACAACCAAGACCCGTTCCGCCGCGGCGGCGCTCGTTCCGAGGGCGACCGTGCGCACGGGCACGAGCGGCTCGGAGGCGCGACCGGTGCCGGGCCACAGGAGCGCAACAAACAGGAAGGCGAGCACAAGGCGGAGCATGGGGCGGCAGGAGGCTGGGGGCGGCGGGGGGATCCGTCGAGTCCGACCCGCGGAGGACATCGCGCGGGCCGGCTGAAAAAATCCAGCCGCCCGAAGTGGGGGCGGCCGGAGGTCAGGAGGCGTTGCCGGCGGGAATCAGAACTTGATCGTGTGCGACAGCGAGTAGACGCGACCGCGGCCCGCGAAGTAGTTCAGGAACTGGTCGATCTGGGACCACGGCAGGATGTAGAACTTGTCGAGCGCGTTCTCCACGCCGAACGAGAAGTCGCCCCACTTCGTGCTGTAGTTCACGGTGACGTGGAAGAGCGTGAGGCCGCTGGTGCGTTCCTCGCCCGACCGGCCGATGTTGATCTCGCGCTTGAACAGGTTGTCCATGAACACGGCGACGCTGAGGTCGTCGTTGGCCTGCCAGGTGGCGGAGAGGTTGAGCTTGTCGGGGCTCAGCGAGGCGATGCCGATCTCGCGCGTGAGCGGGCCGGTGTCGGTCGTGCGCGTCAGGCCCTTGGCCTGGGAGTAGATCGCGCCGAAGCGCCAGGCCTTGTTGGGACGGAACTCGCCGGAGAACTCCCAGCCCTCGAGGTCGACGGGGCGGCGCTGCATGACGAAGTCGCGGGTGACGGGATCGACGGTGAGCGTGACGCCGAAGTCGGAGTAGGATTCGTAGCGCGAGAGGCTGAGGCTGACCTTCTTGCCCTGCCAGGTGACGCCGAATTCCTTGTTGTCGGCCACGACCGCCTGCAGGTCGAGGATGCCCGCGACGGATTGGCCGGTCGTGTTCACGTTGCGGAGGGGGATGCCGACGTTGGGCAGCGTGTAGCCCTTGCTGTAGGAACCGAAGACGGACCAGTTCTGCGGGAGGCGGACGATGACGCCGACGTTGGGGATCGTCTCCTCGTAGGTCAGGGTGCCGCCTTCGACGAAGACGCGGTTGCGGAAATAGGTCGTGGTGTAGCTGTCGACCTGCAGTTCGCCGTCTTCGCGACGCACGCCGGCGCTGACGGTGACCGGGCCGCGGGTGTAGGAGCTCTGTATGAAGGGCGCCTTGCTGGTGTAGTTCATCGGCGGCACCCAGAGGCGGTCGGTGAGCGCGAGGCGCTGCTGCGCGACTTCATCGAGGACGTCGAAGCCGATGTTGGTCTCGAGGCCGGCGACGCCGAAGAGATCCCGGTGGGTCCAGGCGCTGCGGAGGCCCTTCTTCTGGGAATTGATTTCCGACTGGTCGATCAGCGTGCCGAGCGGGGCGATCAACGGGTCCTGACGGTCGGAACCGCCCTCGGCGAGGAAGCGCATCGCCTGGCTGGCCTTGTAGAGCTGAACGTTCAGTTCGCCGCCCAGCAGGTCGTTGTGATTGTAGGCGACGGCATACTGCTTGAAGTCGTTGAACTCGGCCTTCGCATTCGGCGGCTGGCCGCGGCGGGCGGTGTCGGTGAGGCCAAGGGCGCGATTGCCCTCCTCGAGCACGTAGTTGCCCTTGCCCTCGATCTCGAAGCGGCTGGCGGTGAGGGTCACGCGCTGGGAATTGTTCGTGCCGAAGGTGATGCCGGCCTTGAGGAAGAGGTTGCGCGCCTCCGAGTCGTTCACGGAACCGCTCTGGCTCATGCCTTGGCGGCGGCCGTTGGCGTCGAAGGACATGCCGCGGTTGGCGAAGGCCGTGCCGACCACGAGGTCCTTGTTGTCGGCCTTGTGGAAGTAGTTCAGGCCGACGCGCCAGTTGAAGCTGTCCTCGTAACCCTGGGTCGAGAACTTGGAACGGAGCACGGCCTCGCTGCCCTCCTTGGTGGGGGACTTCGAGATGTAATTGATGATGCCGCCGACGGCGCCGACGCCCTCGGAGGCGGAGGGGCCGTTGATCACCTCGATGCGCTCGACGATGTCCATGTCGGTGAAGGTGCCGTTGCGGCTGCCCTCGCGCAGGGGCGTCGTCTGGGAGATGCCGTCGAACAGGCGGAGGGCCACGCGGCCGCGGAGCGTTTCACCGGTGTTGTTCATCGCCTGGGTGGCGGGAGCGTAGCCGGGGACGGTGCGCGCGAGGACCGCCGTGGCGTCGTCGGTCAGCAGCTTGGTGGCGGTGATCTCGGCCGAGGTCACGAGCTTCACGGCGCCGGGGATCTGATCGATCGCCTTCGGCGAGCGGTAGCCGGCGGTGATCTTGAAGTCCTCGAGGCGGACGACCTTCTCCTTCTCGGCCTCCTCCTCTTCTTCGGACGGGGCCGGGGCGGCCGATTGGGCCAAGGCGGGTGAGGCGACGAGCAGGGCAAGCAGCGACCACGTGGCCGCCGCTGTCGGGATGCATTTGGGCAGATATGAGTTCATGGGTTTGGGGCTAGGCAAACGTTTGCTCATGGGGACGAAAAAAAGCCGGCGAAAATCTCAAAGCGCCGCGCCGGCCAGCCCGCGACCAAGACGGGGGCCGGGAAGGAAAAACCCGACAGCTGAGCTGATTGGGGGCAGCATGGGGTGGGAGCGGTCGCAGGGGGTGGAAGAGGCAAACCGAGCTTTTACGGCAATCGTTTGCGCTGACACGATTTTTGTTTTACGCAGGGTGTCAACTTTTTTGTCATCGCCCCGTGCCCTCCCCCTCTCGCGCACCCCTGATGCGCTCCGAACTCCATGGTCTCCTCGGCGAGGCCCTTGCGGTCAGCCTGCGCCATCATCTCGCGACCTTCATCCGGGACGAGAGCAGCCCGCCCATCGCCTTGTTCTCGGCCGAGCGCGTCTGCTGCAACCGCGAGGGCGATTGGTATGGCGAGCACGCCGGCAAGTGGCTGGTGGCGGCCGCCCGCGCCGTGGCGCGCACGGGTGACAGCGAGCTCGCCGCCAGCGTGCGGCGCGTGGCCGATTACCTGCTCTCGCGGCAGGAACCCGACGGCTACCTCGGCACCTACGCGCCGGAACGGCGCTTCATGTGCCGGCGCGGGCCGGCGCCTTTCACCTGGGACGGCGCGCCAGCGCTGCGCACCTGGGACGTGTGGGTGCACAGCTACCTCATCCTCGGCTTGATCGAGGCTTCGCGGGCCCTGGCCGATCCGCGCTATCTTGAGGCGGCGCGACGCATCGGCGACTTGTGCTGGCGAACCTTGGGTGGCAACGGCATTCCCATCACCTCGCTCGGCAACCACCACGGGCTCTCGGCCACCGTCCTCATCGATCCGGCGATGGAGCTTTATTTCGCAACCGGGGAGTCGCGTTACCTCGAACTCGCCCAACGCGTGTTGGGGGAACTCGAGTCTTCCCCGGTGCTCAACTTCATCGAGCAGATCAACGCGGGCGTCGACCTCGCCAACCTCGGCACCGGCAAGGCCTACCAGTTGTGCTGGAACCTCACGGGTCTGGCGAAGCTCCAGCGCGCAACCGGCGACGCGCGGCTAGGCCGGGCGATCTGCGCGGCTTGGGCCAATATCCGGGAGCATCACCTCACGCTGGGCGGCGGACCGTGGGGCGGGGTCGCGCATCGCTCGCGCGAAGTCTTCAATCCCGCGCCGGCGTTCAGCCCGATCGGCTATGTCGAAACCTGTTCGACGCTGGCGTGGATCCAATTGAATCGCGAACTGCTCCTGCAGACGGGCGAGGCCGCCTTCGCCGAGGAGATCGAGAAAGCCGCTTACAACGACTTGCTCGGGGCCCAGGCGCCGGGCGGCGACAACTGGTGCTACTACTCCTTCCCGAACGGACGCCGCACCTTCACGACCTATTGGCGCTGCTGCAAATCGAGCGGCCCGATGGGTCTCGAGGAACTGCCGTTGGCAGCCTACGGCGCGGGCGTGGAGGCGGTGAGTGTTCACCTCTATGGTCCGGGGTCGGTGCAATGCTCCCACCCGCAGGCCGGCGAGATGACGTGGCGGCAGATCACGCGTTATCCCTTCGCCGGGGCGGTTCGCCTCGAGCTCACCAGCGAACGCCCGGCACGCTTCTCGCTCCGGCTGCGGGTTCCCGCGTGGAGCGAGAACTTATCCCTCCAACTCAACGGCGAGACTCTCGCCTCCGTGTCGCGGGCGGACGGCTTCGCGATCATCGACCGCGAGTGGCGGAACGGGGACGTGGTCGAGGCGGATTTTCCGCTGCCGGTCCGGATGCACCGCCGCACGCACCTGAACATCCAGGAGTCGCGCGCGCCGGACGGCACGCCGGTGGCGCAGGAGGTGATGCACCTCGACTACGTCGCTTTCACGCGGGGACCGCTCGTGTATGCGAGCGGACTCATCGACGGCTACAAGACGGAGGAAACCATCCGCGAACCCGACGTCGCGCAGGTCCGGGTCGCCGTCGATGCGGCGAACGGGATTCCGCGTCTGGAGGTTCCGGTCGCCGGCCGAGCTCCACTGAATTTGGAGCCGTATTATCTGGCCGGCGGGCGGCAGGACAAGACCTGGCGCCTCACGTGGTTCTCGGTGCCGCCCGTCTGAGGCGGCCCGGTCAGAGATTCCAATTTTGCGCGCGCGTGCGCCCGATGAAGCGCACCACCTCGGCGCGGGAAGGCATCGCCTGAGCCGCGCCGGGCTTGGTGATCGAGAGGGCGGCCACCGCGGTGCCGAGACGCACGGCTTCGACCATGTCGCCACGGCAGCGCACCAGCCCGGCGGCGAAACCGCCGCAGAAGGCGTCGCCGGCGCCGGTTGTGTCCCGCACCGTCAAGCCCGTGTGCGCGGGAATCCGCTGTCCGCCGTCGGGTTGAGAGAGGAAGGCACCGCGACTGCCCAGCGTCACGATCACGGTCGGAACGCCGATGCGCCGGCAGAGAGCGTGCAAGGCGTCGTCGTCCATCGTTTGCAAGGCGGTCTCGTCGAAACTCCGATCGCTGATCGCGGGCAACGTGCGGACGAGCGCCGCAAACTCGCTCTCGTTCGGGATGAGGATGTCGGCGTGCCGCAGCAGCGCCGCGTCGAAATCTTCCCGCATCGGCGCCGGGTTGAGCACGGTGACCGCCCCGGCGCGTTGCGCCCGGCGCAGCACGTCGGCGGTCGTGCGGAGGTTCGATTCCAGCTGCACGATGACGACCTGCGCGCGGGCGAGCAGCGCCGCGGGCACGTCGCGGGGCGCGAGGGCGGCGTTGGCGCCGGGTTCGATGACAATTTCGTTCTGCCCTTGGGCGTTGATGAGAATGACCGCGGTGCCGGTGGAACACTTCGGCTTGCGGACGAGGTGGCAGCCGATGCGCAGCGCGCGGTAGCCCGCCTCCACCTGGTCCGCGAAGGCGTCGTCGCCCATCGCCCCCACGAAGGTCGTGCGCACGCCGAGTTTCCCGCAGGCGATCGCCTGATTCGACCCCTTGCCGCCCTGGCCGCTGCCCAGCCGCCCCACGACCGTCTGGCCCGGCGCCGGAAAATCGCGGCAGCTGAACGTGAGATCCTGCATGATGCTGCCAACAACGACGACTTGGGGGGAAGCGGCCATGGGAAAGGGGTGAGGCTGAATCAGGAGCAAACGTTTGCTCAAAAACGCGTCAAGCGCGCATTCACCGGGGACGGGACTCGTCAGCAGGACTTCCGCACGATCAGGTCCGGCACCAGCCGCAGGCTCGTGGCGGGGCGGCTGGGATCCTCGATGCGCTTGAGCAGCAGCTCGGCCGCGCACTTGCCCACTTCATAGGCGGGCTGGCGCACGACGCTGAGCGGCGGATTGAAGACGCTGGCGAGGGGCAGTTCGTCGAAGCCGACGAGGGCGACCTGCTTCGGGATCCTCAGCCCGCGGGAGGCGATCGCCTCGAGGGCGCCGGCGGTCATCAGGCCGTTGCAGACGAAGAGCGCGGTGGGCGGGTCGGGCAACGAGAGCAGTTCGTTGGCGAGCACCTGGCCGGTGCCCTGCTTGTAGTCGCCGAAGCGCATGAGCTCGCTCCGCACCGGCAGCCCCGCGGCCTGGTGGGCGTCCTTGTAGCCCTGGAGGCGCTCGCGTCCCGTCGAGGAGTCGGCCGGGCCGCCGATGAGCCCGATGCGTTTGTGCCCGCGGCTGATGATGTGGGTGACCGCCTCGAAGGCGCCGCGATGGTTGTCGACCTCGACCTTGTCGAGATTCCCCGCGGAGAGGCTGCGGTCGACGCACACGACGGGCGTGCCCGATTTCACGACCTGCAGCACGGCCGGGTCGTGCTCGTGGATGGGCGGGAGGATGATGCCGTCGACCGATTCCGACTGCATCACGTCGAGGTAGAAGCGTTCGCGCGCCTCGTCCTCGTCGTAGTTGCAGAGGAGCACGGCGAAATTGTTGCGGTAGGCGACGTCCTCGACGCCGCGCGCGAGGTCGGCGAAGAAAATGTTCTGGATGTTCGGGATGATGAGGCCGAGCAGGTGGCTCGTCCCCCCCGTGGTGCGAAGCCGGCGGGCGACGCGGTTGGGCTTGTAGCCGACGTCGCGCATCACCTTCAGCACCCGCGCCCGCGTGTCCTCGCCGATCTTGCCGGTGCCGTTCAGCACGCGGGAGACGGTCGAGATGTTCACCTTCGCCCGGCGGGCGACGTCGATCAGGCTGGGTGTCTTGGGCATGGGGCGGGAAGGCGGCGGACAGGTCGGAACAGTCGCGTCATCATTCCCCCGCGGCGGCCGCTAGCAAGCCCGGGCTGCACCCCGCGCCGGCAAAAATGTTCGACAAGACCCCATTGGGAGAGCAAACGATTGCGCAAATCCGCGGGCCGCGTGCCGTTTTCGCGCTGCACTGGCGGTGCCGCCCCTTCATCCTGTTTTCGTCCCATGTCGAACGCGCCTTCCGCCCCCCTGCCGCCGCCCCAGCGGGCTCCCTCGGCCCAAGTGGCCGAGTTCCAGCTCTCGCACGCCCGCAACGGTCCCCACCTGCCCCTGCCCGCGAGCGCGCCCGGCTGGCCGTTTCAGAACATCGGGCACTGGAAGATGGACATCACGCCGCGGGTGGCGGCGTGGCTGCGCGATTTCCGCGACTGGCGCCGCGAGCATCTCATCCGCATCGGCTACACCGACGCCAATTACCTCCGGCCCGAACTGCGCTGGTCGCAGCGCAACTTCGTCCACGCCCAGATGATGGTCGAGGACCGCTATTTTTATGATCCCGAGGCGCGCCGCTACACGGTCGACCGCTACCTCGACGATCTCGAGGCCCGGTTCGGTGGCATCGACAGCGTGCTGCTCTGGTATGTCTACCCGAACATCGGCGTCGACGACCGCAATCAGTTCGACCTCGCCTCCGACTTGCCGGGTGGCCTGCCCGCGTTGCGTCAGGTCGTCGCGGATTTCCACCGACGCGGCGTGAAGGTGTTCATCCCGACGATGCCGTGGGACAATGGCACGCATCCGGCCGGCCAGCCGGATTGGGAGGCGATCGTGCGTCTGGCCAAGGAAATCGGCGCCGACGGCGTCAACGGCGACACCTACAGCGGTGTGCCGCGCGCCTTCATGGAGGCGGCCGACCGCCTCGGACATCCGCTCGTCTTCCAACCGGAAGCGGTGCCGCTGTCGGATGAGGGCCTCATCTGGAACCTGCAAAGCTGGGGCAAACACATCCCGACCGAGGTCATCCCCGCGGTCAGCAAGCTGAAGTGGCTCGAGCCGCGCCACATGAGCAACATCGAGAACCGCTGGGGCCGCGAGCGCTCGAACGACTTCCACTACATCTTCTTCAACGGCATCGGCTACAACGCCTGGGAAAACGTCTGGGGCATCTGGAACCAGCTCACACCCCGCGATGCCGAGTCGCTCCGGCGCATCGCCACCATCTACCGTTGCTTCCCCGAGCACATCGTCAGCCTCGATTGGACGCCCTACGCGCTCACGTTGCAGCACGGCGTCTTCGCCTCGTGCTTCCCCACCGCGGGCTCGACGCTCTGGACGATCGTCAATCGCAACGAGTTCGACGTCGACGGCGACCAGCTCGTCGTCGAACACCGCGAGGGCCGACGTTATTTCGACCTCTGGAACGGCCGCGCGCTCACGCCCAAGCTCCGCGCCGGCCAGGCGACGCTCGCGCTGCCGCTTGAGACACGCGGCTTCGGCGCGGTTCTCGCCGTCGAGGCGGAGGTCACGCTCGACTTCCTGCCGGCCTTCCTCGCCGCGATGGCCGAGCGGGCGAAGACGCCGCTCACCTCGCTCTCGAACGCCTGGAAATTCCTGCCGCAGGAAATCGTGCCGGTCGCTCCGAGCCGCCCCGCCGCGCAAGCGCCCGAGGGCATGGTCACGATTCCCGCCGCGGAATTCGACTTCAAGGTCATGGGCGTGGAGATCGAGGGCTTCACGTGGGCCGGCGTCGACTTCCAGTATCCGTGGGAATCCACGCCGCGGCGCGCCCATCTGCACCGCCTGTCGATCAAGGCCTTCCACCTCGATCGCTTCCCCGTCACCAACGCCCAGTTCAAGCGCTTCCTCGATGCCTCCGGTTACCAGCCGGCCGACGCGCACAATTTCCTCCGCCACTGGCGCGACGGAGCGCCGCAACCCGGTTGGGAGAACAAGCCCGTCACCTGGGTCTCGCTCGAGGACGCGCGCGCCTACGCGGCGTGGGCCGGCAAGCGGCTCCCGCGCGAATGGGAATGGCAATACGCCGCGCAAGGTCTCGACGGTCGTCTCTATCCCTGGGGCAACGACTGGCGGCCGAGCGCGCTGCCGAAGCCGAACCGCTCCCGCGCCCTGCTGCCGCCGGACGATGTCGACGCCCACCCGGAAGGCGCCAGCCCCTTCGGCGTCATGGACCTCGTGGGCAACGTCTGGCAATGGACGGACGAATTCCGCGACGCGCACACCCGCGCCGCCGCGATCCGCGGCGGCAGCGCCTACCAGCCGCAGACCTCGCATTGGTATTTTCCGCCCACCTATCAACTCGACCAGCACGGCAAATACCTGTTGATGGCTCCCGCCAAGGACCGCAGCGGCATGATCGGTTTCCGCTGCGCGGTCGACACCCCCTGAACACCATGCGGAGCAAGCTTTTCGTCCCCGCCTCGCGACCCGAACTCTTCGCCAAGGCGCTCGCCAGCGCCGCCGACTGCGTGTCGTTCGACTTGGAGGACTCCGTCGGCCCCGACCAGAAAGCCACGGCTCGGCAGACCCTCGCCGCCGCTCTGGCCGGAGCCGAGGCCGCGGCCTCGGCGAAGATCCTGATCGTGCGGATCAACGCTCCGAACGGCCCGCATTTCGCCGCGGACCTGGACGCCGTCGTCCACGCGCGGGTCGATTATCTCAATCTGCCGAAAGTCGAATCCGCCGCCGAGGTCGCCGCCGCCTGCGCCGCGATCGCCGCCGTCGAAAAAACCCGGGGCATCGCGCGGCCGATCCCGCTCCTCGTCAACATCGAGTCGCCGCGCGCGTTGCGGTTGGCCGCCGAGATCGCGGCGGCCGATCCGCGTGTGGCGGGCCTCCAACTCGGCTTCGCCGACCTGCTCGAACCGCTGGGCATCGCCCGCGACCACGCCGCGGCGATCCAGCAGATCCAACTCATGGTCCGCCTTGCGGCCGGCGAGGCGGGACGCTGGGCCTACGATGCGGCCTTCGGCGACATCAAGAATCCCGACGCCTTCCGCGCCGAAGCCCTGGCGGCCCGCCGCCTCGGCTTTCTCGGCAAATCCTGCATCCACCCGAGCCAGATCGCGATCGCCAACGAGGTGTTTCAACCCAGTGAAGCCGAGATCGCCTGGGCGCATCGCGTCGTGGCCGCCGCCGCGCAGCACTCCGGCGCCTTTGCGCTCGAGGGGAAGATGATCGACGAACCCTTCGTCCGGCACGCCCGCGCCGTGGTGGCCGCCGCGGCCCCGCGCTGAGCCATGCCGCTCCACCGGAAAGATTACACGCCCGCGGCGACCGGTCCCTTGCAGGGCCTGCGCGTGCTCGACCTCTCGCGGCTCTTCGCCGGCAACGTGCTCACGCAGGTGCTCGGCGACTTCGGCGCCGACGTCATCAAGGTCGAGCCGCCGGAGGGCGACACCTTGCGCGCGTGGCAGACGAAGGGCGTGTCCACGCACTGGAAGATTTACGCGCGCAACAAGCGGAGCCTCGCGCTCGACCTGCATCGCCCGGAGGCGATCGACATCCTGAAGCGACTCGTCCCTCGCTGCGCCGTGTTGCTGGAGAGCTTCCGGCCCGGCGTGCTGGAGAAGATGGGCCTGCCGCCCGAGGAATTGCTGCGGCTCAACCCGAAGCTCGTCATCATCCGCATCTCCGGCTGGGGCCAGGACGGCCCCTACAGCCAGCGCCCGGGCTTCGGCACGATTGTCGAGGGCATGTCCGGTTTCGCGTCGTTCAACGGCTTCGCCGACCGCGAGCCGGTGCTGCCGCCGATGTATCTGGCCGATGGCGTCGCCGGCCTCTACGGCGCCTCCGCCGTCATGATCGCGCTGCGGCAGGCCGAGGCGGAGGGCGGCGGGGGCCAGGTCATCGATCTGCCGCTGCTCGACCCGCTCTTCGGCATCCTCAGCCCGCAGGCCGCGAATTTCCGGCTCACGGGCGAAGTGAAGCCCCGCACGGGCAGCCGTTCGACGAACTCGGCGCCGCGCAACTGCTACCGCTGTCGCGACGGCAACTACGTCGCCCTCTCCGGTTCGACCCAGCCGATGGCCGAGCGCCTGCTGCGGTCGATCGGTCGCGCCGACCTCATCGACGATCCGCGTTTCCGCACCAACGCCGCCCGCGTGGCCCACGCCGCCGAGCTCGACGCCATCATCGGCGAATTCATCGGCCAGCGCACGCAGGCCGAGAACGTCGCGTTCTTCGAGCAGGCGCAGGTGACGGTCGGCCCGATCTACGATGTGCGGCAGATTCTCGAGGATCCGCACTTCATCCAGCGCGAGATCATCGCCGATTATCCCGACGCGGAGATGGGCACGGTGCCGATGCACGCGGTGGTTCCCCGCCTGCTCGGCACCCCCGGCTCGATCCGCACGCCCGCGCCCCGTCTGGGCGAACACAACCGCGTGCTCTTGGACGAGCTCGGCTACACCACCGCCGATTACGAGCGCCTGAAAGCCGACGGGATCTTGGTCGAAGAATCCGGTTCCTCGCCCTGAGCCAGCGCCCGTCCCCGGCGGCGACGGCTCACTTCGCGTAGGCCGGCACGGCCTCGACGACGCGGCGGTAGAGGTCCTCGTAACGCGGGACGATGGCGGCGGCGGAGAAATGTTCGCGGGCGCGGCGGCGGCCGGCTTCGCCCATCGCCTGCCGGCGCGCGGGGTCGCGCAGCAACGCCTCGATGCCGGCGGCGAGCGCCGCGGTGTCGCCGAACTTCGCCAGCACGCCCGTCTCGCCGTCGCGCGTCACCTCGGGGATGCCGCCCGTGGCAAAGGCCGCGCTCGGCACACCGACGCTCATCAGTTCGAGGATGCTCAGGCAGAAACTCTCCACCTCGGAGGTGAACAACCCGAGGTCCGCCGCCTGCAGGTAATCCTCGATCGCCGTCACGCGTTCGCGGATCACGACGCGGTCGCGCAGACCGCGGCGCGTGACCTCGGCGGCGAGCTTCGACGAGTCGGCGCCGGCGAGGATGACGAGCTTGCATGCGATGCGGTCCTGCAGGCGCGCCACGGTGTCGAGCATCAGGTCGATGCGCTTGAGCGGGCGGAGATTGGACAGATGGAGGAGCATCGCCTCGTCATCGCGCAGGCCGAGTTCGGCGCGGACCTCCGCGCGGCGGTGCGTGGGGGCGTGCGGCTCGAAGAAATTGTGGATGACCTCGATCGGACGCTGCACGCCGAGCAGGCGCACGGTTTCGCGACGCATGAATTCGGAGACGGTCGTGATGGCGTCGGAGTGTTCGAGCGCGTGGCGGATGGCGGGTCCGTAGCCGGGATCGCGGCCGAGCAGCGTCGTGTCGGTGCCGTGGAGCGTCGTGATGATGCGCAGCCGGTGTTCCTCGTGCAGCATGGCGCGGGCGAGAATCGCCGCGGTGGCGTGCGGCACGGCGTAGTGGACGTGGAGAAGATCGAGCGAGTGCTCGCGCGCGACCTCGGCCATCTTCACCGAGAGCGGGAGCGTGTAGTCGGGATACTTGAACAGGTCGTAGCTGTTGACCGTCACGGGGTGGAAGAACACCCGCGGTCCCTCGGGCAGACGGAACGGCGCCTCGTAGCTGATGAAATGGATCTCGTGTCCGCGCGCCGCCAGTTCCTCGCCGAGCTCGGACGCCAGGATGCCGCTGCCGCCGACGGACGGGTAGCAGGTCAGGGCGAGCTTGAGCGGGCGGTCGGACATGCGGACAGGGAAGCGGAGGAGCGGCGGCGGCGGGATGTTATTCCGATGAGCGGAGGGGAGAGCGCGACGAACACGGCGAAATCCGCTCGGTGTCGTCGTGGTTCACCCTCGCCCGAAACGGACGAATGACAAGCGCCGGTTGGCGCGCGAGTGCTGCCGGTGTAGGGGCGCAGTCTTGCTGCGCCCTCACGAAGCCGCTCACCCGCTCTCGGCGGGCCCAGCGGTCCCGCCCTACCTTCAAAACCGCCGCGCACCGCGGGAAATGTCGGTGAGCGAATGGAAGACGAGCGGATCGTTCGGCCAAAGAAGCTGCGCGTGGGCGACGCCGGCGTTGAGGCCGTGGACGCGCGCGCGGGCGAGTTGCAGCTCGACGTAATTGCGCGTCTTCATCTGCGAGGCGTGGGCCTCCATGGATTTCGTCCACGCGGCCATGACCTTTGCCTCCGAGATGTCGATGACGACGGGCGTGACGTCGCGCGGCTCCGCGCCCGGGCCGAGGGCGTAGTAGAAAAGTTGTCCGACGGCGTGCGGCGTCTGGCTCTTCAGCTCCGTCACGCCGCCGTAGCGGGCGAGGCGGGTGGCGTCGCGCACGAGCTGGCCGAGGCGCCAGTGGTCGGGGTGCTGGTTCGGCTCCGGCGTGGGCGCGAGCACGAGGCCGGGGCGGACGGAGCGGATGATGGCCGCGAGCTTGATCGCGTGGGCGGTGCGCAGCTCGAGGTGCGAATCGCCGTCGAGCTCGACGAACTCGACCTTCGCGCCGAGCGCCTTCGCGGCCTTCTCGGCCTCCTTCGTGCGTTCGGCCGGCGTGCCGTTGGTGCCGGCCTCGCCGCGCGAGCAGACGGCGAAATGCGCCGGGCGCCCGGCCTGCGTCTCGCGGGCCACGATGCCGCCGGCGCCAAACTCGATGTCATCCGGATGCGCGCCAAAGGCGAGAAGAGGAGCAGTGGAGAGATTCATGCGGAGAAAGCGAAAGGGTGCGGATAAGTGCCCGAAGTGGGCCGGCGGAAAATGTAACGTATTACGTTACAACACCGATTGGCCTGATGCTGACACGGAGCGGCCGCGGGCGGCGAGGCGGAATCGGGTCGGGTTAGGCGGGGAAGTCCGCCCAGGCTTCGTCGTGGCGGTCGATGGGGTCGCGGGCGACGAAGTTGATCTCGGGGGCGTCGGCGTGGTTCAGATACGCCTGCTCGCCCGCGCCGCAGACGTAGTGGGTGCAGTGGATGACCGATTGCATCCAGCGCAGCCGGCTGTCGCGGGTCGGGCTGATCTGCGCCTTGGTGAAATCCTGCGCAGGCAACGTCACGTAACTCGAGCCGCCCTCGTGGAGCTTCAACTGCCCGTCGATCAACCGCGCGCGCACGATCTCGCCCTCGTGCGGCACGTCGACGAAGCACTCGCCGATGGCGCACGCCGCGGTGCGCACGGCGGCGTCGGCCGACCGCACCACGCGCACGCCGTCGAGCAGCCCTTGCGCGCGATAAATCTCCAGACAGAAGTCGGCGACATTGTCCGCGCGCACGGCCTTGAACGCCTCCACGGCGCGCGGCTCGACGAAGGCGCCGAGCGAGCGCGCCATGTTGGCCTGCCAGTCGGCGGGGATGCGCTTGAGCGCCAGCGGCGTGAACTTGCGCTGGAGCTTGTTCGCGAAGGTGAAGTTGAAGGTCTGCTGCTCGCCCGTCTTGCGGTGGCGGAGCGTCGTCTGCGTCTCGCGCGGGTCGTGGTCGCTGTCGTGGTAGAAGAACACCACCTCGCCGCCGATCTCCCGGGCGAGGCGTTTCGCCGTGACGAACTTCGCGTAGAGGAAGCGCCGCGGGAAAAACCCGCAGGGCTGCTGGCCGAAGCAGATGACGGGCGCGCTCATGCGGTGGCGGCGGGCGCGGCCGGCTTGCCCGGCAGCACGGCGTGCAACGCGAGGCTCAGCAGCACGACGGCGGCGCAACCGATGAGGTTATACCAGAGGTAGCCGATGCTGAGGTTGAGGTAGAGCACGATGACGAGCGTCTGCGCGATCACGGCGGCGGTGAACACCGCGGTGCCGCCGACGCGCTTGAGGAAGAACGCCACGAGGAACATGCCGAGCACGACGCCGTAGAAGATCGAGCCGAGGATGTTGACCGCCTCGATGAGGTTCTCGGCGAAGCCCGCGAAGAGCGCGAAACTCACCGCAATGACGCCCCACAGCGTCGTGAAAAGTTTCGACATCTTGAGGTAATGGGCGTCGTTCTGGTCGCGCACGATGACGTGGCGATAAAGGTCCACCGTCGTGGTGCCGCCGAGGGCGTTGAGCTCGGAGGCGGTGGAAGAGAGCGCGGCGGCGAAGATGACGGCGATGAGCAGGCCGATGAGACCGTGTGGCATCTGCTCGAGCACGAAGCGGATGAACACGTAGTCCGAATCTTTGGTCTTCACCCGCGCGTCGGCGCGGAGGAGCGCGGCCTTGGTCTCGGTGCGGATCTGTTCGCTGGCGCGGTGTTGCTCGACCGCGCGCAGGCGCGCTGCCTCGGCAGCGGTCTCGTCCCCGGCGGCGCGGGCGGCGAGCCAGGAGCGGATCTCCGTCTGCTTGGCGGCGTGGACGGCGTCGAAGCGTGTCTCGAGGGCGCGCAGCTCCGGACCGGCCTCGCGCTGCACCTGCGTGCGCCAGGTCGCCTCGTTGAAGAACACCGGCGCGGGCGCGAACTGGTAGAACACGAACACCAGCGCGCCGAGCAGCAGGATGAAGAACTGCATCGGGATCTTCAGCACGGCGTTGAAGACGAGCCCGAGCCGGCTCTCGCGCAGCGAGCGGCCGGTGAGGTAGCGCTGCACCTGGGATTGGTCCGTGCCGAAGTAGGAGAGCGACAGGAACAAGCCGCCGAGCAGGCCGCTCCAGAGCGTGTAGCGTTTGTCGGGATCGAAGGAGAAGTCGACCGCCTCGAGCTTGCCGAGGCCGTCGGCGACGACGAAGGCCTCGTAGGCCGACACGTCGTCCGGCAGGCGGAGGAACACGACGACGAAGGCGGCCACCATGCCGCCGAAGATGACTGCCATCTGGTGCTTTTGCGTGAGGTTCACCGCCGTGCTGCCGCCGCCCACGGTGTAGGCGATGACGACGATGCCCGTGCAGAGGATCGTCAGGTCGAGCCGCCAGCCGAGCACGGTGGAGAGGATGATGGCGGGCGCGTAGATCGTGATGCCCGCCGCGAGGCCGCGCTGGAGGAGGAAGAGGATCGCGCCCAGCAGGCGCGTCTTCGAGTCGAAGCGCTGCCCGAGGTATTCGTAGGCGGTGTAGACGTTCAGCCGGCGGTAGATGGGCAGGAAGACCGCGCAGATGATGATCAGCGCGAAGGGCATCCCGAAATAATTCTGCACGAACCCGAGCCCGCTGTCGTAGGCTTGGCCCGGCGTGGAGAGGAACGTGATCGCGCTCGCCTGCGTCGCCATGACGGAGAGGCCGATCGTGCCCCAGCCCTGTGTGCGGTCGCCCTTGAGGTAGGTCTCGAGTCCCTGCTGATGACGCGTGTGCCACCAGCCGTAGCCGGCGATGCCGAGCATGGTCGCAAACAGGACGAAGTAATCGAGCGCGCTCATGCGAACATCCGCGGCAGCGCGGCGAGGAGGATCACGTAGGCGACGAAACAGGCGGCCACGAACCAGTAGACGCCGCGCCACGTGCGGAAGAACGGCAGGCCGGTGGATTCGTCAGAGGGGTCGGGAGATTTTTCAGGAGCGGGAGGCATGGCGGATATGACGTATAGGCCCTATGAGTCTTATAGGACCTATGGGACGAAGCGTAGATTCATGGCCGAACTCTCACTCGGTTATCCCGAGCGAAACCAAATTGGCGAAGAGGCGCCAGGCGCCGGGGTTGGCGGCGGGGAGCTGGCGGAAGAACGCGAGCCCCGTGTAGACGTAGTGCCCGCGGCCGTGCGGCGCGACGAGCAGGCTGCTGCGCAGCGGCGGCTCGCCGGGATCGTTCATCGCGAGCAGCGCGGCGAAGGCGGACTCGTCCCACTTCGAGGGGAAATACGCGCCGCGTTCCTGCACCCAGCCGGCGAAATCGGCCGTGGCGTCGAGGCGGTTCGGCGTGGTGAGGGCGGCGTGTTCCGGCGCGAGGAAGGTCACGGGCGCGGTCTCGTCGGTCACGCGCAGGCGCGGTGCGGGGCCCTCGATCGAGAGCTCGACGGGCGCGAGCGGCGTGGCGGTCAGGCCGTTGGGGCGGTTGTATTGGGCGATGACGGTGCCGCCCTGCTCGACCCACGCGAAGAGGCCGGGGAGCGCGTCCTTCAGGTCGGCACGCTCGTTGAAGGCGCGCACGCCGATGACGACGGCATCGAGTCCGGCGAGTTTTTCGGGCGTGAGCTCGGCGCCGGTCAGCAGGCGCACGGCGTAACCCATCTGCAGGAGACACTCGGCCACGTAGTCGCCGGCGCCGGGGAGATAGCCGATGTTTTTGCCGCGCGTCGCGAGGGCGAAGCTCGCCACCGGCACGCGCGCGGGCGGCTGCAGGAGCTGCACGGGCAGGTGCGCGTAGCGGAGCTCCAGGCGCTGGTGCGAGTGGTCGCGTCCGCCTACGTGCGCGACGGCGCGGAATTCCCCGCGGCCGCCGGTCGCGGGCGCGGTGACGTCGAACGTCAGACGCACCTCGCCGCCCGACTGCGCGAGCTGGAAGGATTTTTCGCGGCGCGCGACGGTCCAGCCGGCGGGCGTCTCGAGCCGCAGCGTGCCTTCGACCCCGGCGCGGGCGGCGGCGACGCGGACTTCGATCGCCTTCGTCGCGCCCGGGGCGAGGTAGAACACTTCGGAGGCGAACATGAGCGACACGGGCGGGATGACCTCGAGCCGGCGCGGCAACGAGCCGGTCTCACCGAGGAAGATCGGTTCGTCGGCGATCTCGAGGGTTTCGCCGGCGATGTCGAAGAGGTGCGTGACGGCGACGGCGGCAGGATTGGCCGGGCGGCCGATGAGCGCGGGGTCGCTGACGCGGGCGATGCCGGCGTCGTGGTCCTCGCGCAGCCAGTAGGGTTGCGAGAGCGGGAGGTCGGCGGGCAGCGCGAGCGTGAGCGTCTCGGTGCGCGCCGGGCCGGGCGACAGAGGAGCGCCGGCGAATTTCACCGCGGTCAGCGACGTGCGCACGCCGGCATAGCGCACGTCAGACGCGGCGGCGGAAATCTCGGCGTGGAAGGTCAGCGGCAACTCGCCGCCGGGGACGACTTCGGGTTGCGCCACCGTCGTGCGCACGGCGAGGCCGAGGCAGGATTGGATGATCCGGTCGAGTTGCGCGCGTTTGTCCGCGACGACGGGATCGTCGGGCAACGCGGCGAGGCGGCGACGCAGGTCGAGGAGCGCGGGGACGGACGCGGCGGGATTCGCGGGGTCGAATTGTGCGCGCGCGCGCAAAATCGCCTCATCGACCGCGGCGCCGCCGGCGTAGCGCGCCCACGTGGTGTCGACGCCGTCCATGAAATCCGCCGCCGGCGCGTCGCCGGCCATGAGGAGGAAAGTCTGTTCGTTCGCGCCGGTGCGGGCGCGGGTGACGAAGCCGCCGAGGCCCTGCGTCTTGTGCATCGCGCGGCTGTGCGCCGCGATGGTGCCGAAGGCTTCGCCGGTGACGGGATCGGCGCCGGCGATGTCCTGCTTGATGACTGGGCCGGGAAGCGGGAAGGGGGCGTCGGCGTTGCCGCCGAAGCGGAAGGCGTTCCAGAGGACGCGGCGCGGCTGCCAGGGCTTCAGGCCCTCGGCGAGTTGCTCGGGGTAGGCCGCGGGATCGCCGGCCAGTGTGAACGCCTCGACGGCGAGCATGCCGGAGGCGGTGTGGTGGCCGTGGCCGCCGCTGCCGGGCGGGATGGGGAAGCGCGTGACGACGACGTCGGGGCGGTATTGCCGGTAGATGCGCACGACGTCGGCGAGGACCTGGTCGCGATCCCAGAAGGCGAGCGTCTCCGCGGGCGTCTTCGAGAAACCGAAATCGATCGCGCGGGTGAAGAACTGGCGGCCGCCATCCAGCGCGCGGGCGGCGATCAGTTCCTGCGTGCGGAGGAGGCCGAGTTTCTCGTCGAAGTCGCGCCCGAGCTCGTTCTGGCCGCCGTCGCCGCGCGTGAGCGAGAGATAGGCGGTGCGGTAGCCGCGGCCGCGCGAGGCGTAGGTGATGAACTCGGTGTTCTCGTCGTCCGGGTGCGCCGCGACGTGGAGGACGGTGCCGACGACGCGGAGGCGGTCGAGTTCGTGCGCGATGGCGGCGGGGGGCAACGGAGCCGGCGCGGGTGCGGCGTGGGCGAATGCGGTCAGGCTGGCGGCGGCGAACAGGGGGAGCGGGGTGACGCGCATGAGCGGGGCGAGGGGAACTAACAGCAAGTAAGCTGAGGGGAAATGTAGGGCGGGGTCTCCTGACCCCGCCGAAGATTATCGAAACAAAGCGAAATGCGAGAGGCGGGGTCAGGAGACCCCGCCCTACATTCGCGCGCCGCGGACGGCGGTCACTGGACGCTCGCGATGAGCGCCTGGTTCAGGCGGATGTATTCGTCGCGCAGGGCGGGCGAGGGGGCCTTCTCGGCGAGGGCGATGGATTCCTCGGCAGCGGCCTTGGCACCGGCCTTGTCGCCCATTTTGGCGAGGATGAGACCCTTCCGGTAAACCATCCACATCTGGCCCGGGCGGGCGGCGATGGCGGCGTTCATCCACTCGAGGGCCTTGTTCAGGTCGAGGCCGTTCTCGAAGTAAAACATCGCGGAGGAGAAGAGCAGCATGGCGTTCGGCTGTGTCTGGGCGGCGAGCGCGGCGTCGATTTGCGGGACGACGGTGCCGACGGTGTCGACGGTGAGCTTCACGGGCACGCGGACGTTTTCCCAGGCGAGATTGAGGGTCGCGCTGGTCGCGGTGAGGTCGTTGAAGCCGATGGCGAAGGTTTCGACCGTGCGCGGGTTGGCCTCGGGTTTGACGGTGACGCGGGCGACGTCGTTCTTGGCGTCGTAGGCGTAGGTGCCCCACTGGGACTTGTCCTGGTGGATGATGACGGTCCACTCGTTTTGGCCGGGGATGGTGAAGAGCTCGTAGGTGCCGGCGGGGACTTCGGTGCCCTCGAATTTGACGGCGGTGTTGAAGGTGATCTTGGGGGCGCTGTTGGCGCCGGTGCGCCAGATTTCGCCGTAGGGCACGAGGCCGCCGAAGATCGTGCGGCCCTTCATGCTCGGACGGCTGTAGGTGATCTCGATGTCGGTGACGCCGACCTGCTGCTTGAGCGAGGCGGGCGGGCTGGCCTGCGGGAACTTGACGGCCGGGGCCGATTGGGCGGCGAGCGTGGCGGCGAAGGCCAACGCGACGCCGGTGAGGAGCGTGGAGCGGAGCATGGAAGCAGTCATGGGGTGAAGGGAATAATGACGGGGGAAAGCGGCAGCCTAGGCATTTGCGACCAACACACAAGCTGCCACGATAAGCGAGTGCCGGACCGGGGCGTCTATTCCCGCAAGGTGGAGCGCGCCACCCGGGCGTTTCGCCGGGATTAAATCTGCTCACACCCGGTTTTTGCGAAAATGCTAGTTCGCCCGCCGGCGCGGGACCGGTTGACCGGGACGCCTTTCGGCCCGTAATCCACCGTCAATCGTCGCTTCCCGCGGCGCCCCTTTTCCGCCCTCGCCATGTCCACCACCGCCCAGGAACCCAAGAAAACCGAAGAGACCAAGTCCGTCATCGACATGTCGAAGATGAACGAGGGCCAGCGCGCCGCGTTGCAGGTCACCGAGGCGGCCCGCGAATCGGTCGACGACCTGAGCTTCGTCGCGCACCTCTTCATGGGCCGCTGGGCGCCGGGCAAACTCCACCCCGTCACCGAAGTCGACGCCGCCGAAAAGGCGCGCGCCGACCAGTTCCTCGCCGACCTCGGCGCCTTCCTCAAGGCGCACGTCGATCCCGACGAGATCGACCGCACCGGCGAGATCCCCGACCACGTCATGGCCGGCCTCGCCCGGCTCGGCGCCTACGGCATCAAGGTCCCGCAGCAATACGGCGGCCTCGGCTTCTCGCAGACGACGTATTGCCGCGCCTGCCAGCTCATCGCCAGCTGGTGCACCAACACCTTCGCGCACCTCTCGATCCATCAATCCGTCGGCGTGCCGCAGCCGCTGATGCTGTTCGGCACCGAGGAGCAGAAGAAGAAATTCCTCCCCCGCGTCGCCGGCGGCGAGATCTCGGCCTTTGCCCTCACCGAGGCCGGCGTCGGCTCCGACCCGGCGCGCATGAAGACCACCGCCACGCCCACGGACGACGGCGAGGCCTTCCTCCTCAACGGTGAAAAACTCTGGTGCTCCAACGGCACGCGCGCCGGCCTGCTCATCGTCGCCGCGCAGACGCCCCCGAAACTCGTCGACGGCAAGCCGCGCACGCAGATCACGACCTTCGTCGTCGAGGCCAAGGCCCCCGGCGTCGAGGTAGTCTGCCGCAGCCAGTTCATGGGCCACCGCGCCATCTACAACGGCGTGCTCCGCTTCACCAACGTCCGCGTGCCCCGGGCCAACATCGTCGGCGGCGAAGGCCGCGGCCTGAAGGTCGCCCTGACCACGCTCAACGCCGGCCGCCTCTCCATCCCCGCCGCCAGCATCGGCCTCGCCAAGCGCTGCCTCCAGATCGCCCGCGAATGGGGCGGCGCGCGCATCCAGTGGGGCGTGCCGATCGGCCAGCATTCCGCGGTCGCGGAGAAGATCCGCCGCATCGCCGCCCACGCCTTCGCGATGGAGGCCATGCTCCTCACCACCTCGCGCATCGTCGACCGCGACAAGAAGGCCGACATCCGCCTCGAGGCCGCCATGTGCAAGATGTGGGGCACCGAGAAGGCGTGGATGTGCCTCGACGAGGTCATGCAGGTCCGCGGCGGCCGCGGTTACGAGACCGTCGAGTCGCTCAAGGCCCGCGGCGAGAAACCGTATCCCGTCGAACGCTTCATGCGCGACGCCCGGGTGACGACGATCTTCGAAGGCTCCTCCGAGATCATGCGCCTCTTCATCATGCGCGAGGCCCTCGACCCGCACCTGAAGATCGCCGGCATCGCGCTCAACTCCGAGCGCCCCTGGGGCGAGCGCCTGGCCTCCGCGGTGAAGGCCGCGGGCTTCTACGCATGGTGGTATCCGCGGCAGTGGCTGCCGATCGGCGGCGGCGCGCCGGCCGACATGCACCCTCACCTCGCCGGCCATTTCTCGGAGGTCGCCGGCCTGTCGCGCCGGATGGCGCGCACGCTCTTCCACCAGATGGTGAAGTTCGGCCCGAAGCTTGAGAAGCGCCAGGTGCTGCTCGGCCGCCTTGCCGACATCGGCACGGACCTCTTCGCCATCGCCGCCACCTGCGTCTACGCGCAGAAGCTCCTCAATGAAGGCGAGCCCGCGGCGAAGGTGTTCACGCTCGTGGACGACTTCCGCGCGCAGGCGCTGCTCCGCATCCGCCAGAACTTCGACGGCATCGCGCACAACGCCGACCAGCACGGCTACGACCTCACGCAACAAGTCATCGCCGGCGAGCATACTTGGGTCGAACGCGGCATCGTCTAGGCCGGCGCGCCGCGCCGGCCAGTTGAGGTTTAAGGTTCAGGTTGAGGGCAAACCCCGGCAGTGGCCGCCGGCCACCGGTGGCGGGAAATATCGGCGGACCGGGATTGACCTCGGGACACAAAGTAACATGTTACCACCGATGCCCGCCAAGCGCCGCCCCGCCACTCCCGCTGCGAAGATGCAGGAATACCGCCGCCGACTGCGGGAGCAGGGACTGCGTCCCGTGCAGATCTGGGTGCCCGATCCCGACGCTCCGGGTTTCCGTCGCGGCCTGCGCCGGCAGGTCGCGCGGCTCGACGCGGCCGAAGAGGCCGCCGCGCTGGGTTTCATCGCCGCGGTCGCCGAGGATCCCGCCTGAGATGCGTCGCGGAGCCATCGTCACCGTCATCGCACCAGGCGACTACGGCAAACCCCGCCCCGCGGTGGTCATCCAAGCCGACGCGCTCACGGAAGCGGGTGCCGGCAGCATCGTCGTGAGCTTGCTCAGCACGCACCTCGTCGACGCGCCGGCGTTTCGCATCACGGTCGAACCCTCGCCGACGAACGGACTCGAGCAACCCTCGCAGATCATGGCGGACAAGTTGCTCACGGTTCCGCGAGCGAGACTGGGTCGGGTGATCGGCCGGCTCGATGACGAGACGCTGCTCCGGCTCAACCGCACCCTGGCCTTCGTCGTCGGTTTGGGCCAGTGACGCGCATCGGCGCGGCGCACGTTCATCGTGCCGACGGGGGTGTTGGCCGCAAGGCGGGGCGGGTTCGGGCGGAATCTTGTTTGCGCGGCGGAGTTTCCCGCTTCTCGTGCGGGCATGCCCCGCCGCGCCGCCCTTCGCTTCGGATCGCTGGCTCTCGCCGCCGCTCTCCTGGCCGCCCCGGGCTTCGGCGCGCTGACGCGGCTGGCACCGGCGGAGTTCGACCGGCAGACGGCGCTCGCGGAGAAGATCGAGGTGCGCGCGATCGACCGGGCGTTGCTGGCGGCGGCGGTGTTCCACGAGACGAACCGCGTGCGGACGCGGCTGGGGTTGAAGCCGTTCCAACCGCTCGATCAGCTCGACGACGCCGCGGAGACCCAGGCGACCATCGGCGCGCTCTTCCGGCCGCCGAGCCACACGAACCCGTTCCCGCTCATCGCCACGCCGCTCGACCGCGTGAAACAGACCGGCCTGAACCCGGCGCAGGTCGCCGAGAACATCGCGCTGCTCACGGTCTACGATGCGCCGCACGGCACGGGCTTTTATCATCTCAAGGACGACACCCGGCTGCGGAACGCCAAGACGGGCGAGTTGCTGCAATTCCACAGCTACCGCAGCATCGCCGTGGCGGTGGTGACCGCGTGGATGAATTCGCCCGGGCACCGCGCCAACATCGTCGACCCGGCGCTGACGCACCTCGGCTGCGCCGTGCGCGAGGCGAAGAGCTTGTCGGATATCGACATGGTTTTCTTCGTGCAGGTCTTTTCGACGCCGGACAAGCGTCCGCGCCGCCCCCGGTGAGCGCCGCCGGTTTCCACGCCGCGCCCACCGCCGGGCGGCGCTGGCGCCGATCCGCGGGAACGCCTGCACCCGAGAATTTTCGTCGCGCGGCCCGGCGGGGTTGCTAGCGTCCCGGCCTCCCCCACCCCATGCGCCTTCCCGCCCTGTTCCTCGCGCTGGCGATCGCCGGCTTCGCGCAAACGCCCGCCGCAGAAACCTCCGCCGCGCCCGCGGTCGCCACCGCCGACCTGCCGGACGGACTCTACGCCGAGTTCACCACGCCGCACGGCGCCCTCGTGGCGGAACTTTATTTCGAGCGAACGCCGATGACCGTCGCGTCCTTCGTCGGCCGCGCCGAGGGCACGCTCGCGCCGCGCGACGGCCAGCCGTTCTTCACCGGACTGCGTTGGTATCGCGTCGTGCCGGGCTTCGTCATCCAGAGCGGCGACCCCGTGCGCAGCGCCAAGCCGCCGGGCGCCACGCTGACCGACGAGGAGGACGAGGCCGGGCACCCGCTGAGTTTTCCCGACGAGATCGCGCCCGGCCTGCACCATGGCGGCGCGGGCTATCTCTCAATGGCCAATGGCGGGCCGGACACGAACAGCAGCGAGTTCTTCCTCACGCTGCGCGACACGCATCGCCTGAACTACATGCACAGCGTCTTCGGCCGCGTCGTCCGCGGCGTCGAGCTGCTGCCGCGCATCGCCCAAGACGAGGGTTTCGCGATCAAGATCCACCGTGTCGGCGCCGCCGCGCAGGCGTTCCGCGCCGACGAGGCGACGTTCGCCGCCCTCGTGACCGCGGCGAAGAAATACGCCGGAGCCGACGACCCGGGTCCGGCCGCGCATTTCGACGATCCGGACAAACTGCTGCCGACCGAGGTCCCGCGGGCGAAGAACTTCAACTACAAGCTCGCCAACTTCGAGCGCTTCACCGGCCGCAAGGTCTACGCGCGCGTCTTCAAGGAATTCCGCCCGCAGCGCGAGGGGCAGACGCTGGCCCGCTTCAATCGCGAGCTCGCCCGCTCGCTCGGCGTCGAGGACGACGGCGTGCTCGTGACCTACTTTGCCGACCACGACACCTGGCTGCTCTGGCTGGGCGAGCCGCTGCTGCCGGCCTTCATGGGCCGCACCGGCACGCGCGAGGAATTCCTCGCCGCCGACGGCCTGATGCGCCGCAAGGAGGAGTTCTTCGCCGGCGCGAGGGAGCGCGGAGCCGCCTTCGCCGCGCTGGCGATCGCCGAGGGCCGCCCCGTCAGCGACGCCCAGCGCCTCAAGCTCATCGTCGACGAGGTGATCGACGAACTCATCTTCCGCCTCGAACCGAAACCGTAGGGCCGGTCTGCGACCGGCCTCCGCCCGGGAGCCGGGCGCGAAAGTCGTTCCCGTTCTTTGCTTCAACCTCCGATCGCGCTGTGCAAGCGGTTCGAGGCCCGCGCCGCGAGAGTGCGTTTTGTTTTCCACGGATGACACGGATTGAGACGGATGAAACGGATCACGCGATCCGGGTAATCCGTTTTCATCCGTGTTATCCGTGGTGACATGAAACTCCCGCGCGCGGCATCGCTTTCGTATCGCACCTGTTCTTTGCTTCCTCATCCCAACCGGCCGGTCGCAGACCGGCCCTACCTTTACCCCATGAAAATCCGTCCGTTTGCATTCGCTCTCTCCGTTGCCCTCAGTCCGCTGCCGCTGCTCGCCGCCGACGCGGCGGTGCAGGAGGCCGTCCGCGCCAAGGTGGCGGCGGAGTATCCCTCGCTCGAGAAGATCTACTTCGACCTCCACGCGCATCCCGAACTCTCGTTTGTGGAGACGCGCACGGCGGGCATCGTCGCCGCGGAACTGCGGGCGCTCGGGATCGAGGTGACCGAAAAGGTCGGTAACACCGGCGTCGTGGGCGTGCTGCGCAACGGCGACGGGCCGACCGTGCTCGTCCGCGCCGACATGGATGCGCTGCCGATCAAGGAGGAGACCGGTCTGCCCTACGCCAGCACCGTGGTGATGAAGGATCTCTCGGGCAAGGAGCAGCCGGCGATGCACGCCTGCGCGCATGACGTCCACATCACCGGCCTCATCGGCACGGCGCGCGTGCTCGCGGCGACCAAGGACCGCTGGTCCGGCACGGTGGTGTTCATCGCGCAACCGGCCGAGGAGATCGGCGCCGGCGCCCGCGCCATGCTCATGGACGGCCTGTTCACGAAATTCCCGCGGCCCGACCACGTGCTCGCGCTGCACATCGGCGGCGACATGGCGGCGGGGCAGCTCGCCACGCTCGAGGGTCCGAGCTACGCCAACGTCGATTCGCTCGACATCACCGTGCGCGGACTGGGCGGCCACGGGGCGCGCCCGCATTCGACGCGCGACCCGATCGTGCTCGCGGCACAGATCGTCACGGCGTTGCAGACAATCGTGGCGCGCGAGCTGAAGCCCGGCACGCCCGCGGTCGTCACCGTCGGCGCGATCAACGGCGGCTCGAAGCACAACATCATCCCCGCCGAGGTGAAGCTGCAGCTCACGCTGCGCAGCTACAACGAGGACGTCGCGAACCACCTCGTCACCTCGATCAAGCGCATCTGCGAAAACACGGCGCGCGCCGCCGGCGTGCCGGAGAACCTGCTGCCGGTGATCACGGTGTTCGGCGAGCGCACGCCGGTGACCTTCAACGATCCGCCGCTCACGCGCCGCATCGACGCGGCGTTGCGCGCGTGGTTCCCGGCGGAGCGGTTCGAAGCGGTCGAGGCCGCGACCTACGGTGAGGATTTCTCGGAATACGGGCGCACGACGCCGCGCGTGCCGATCTCGATCTTCTGGGTCGGCGGCACGGACCCGGAGAAACTCGCCGCGGGCCGTCGCACGGGCCAGCTCGTGCCGTCGAACCACAGCGCCTTCTGGGCTCCGCTGCCCGAGCCGACGATCAAGACGAGCGTGACGGCGATGAGCGCCGCGGCGCTGGAGTTGCTGGGGAAGAAGTGACGCGCGGGGCGGCGAACGTGATGTGTCGTTCGCGGCCTCGCGGAGCCCGGCCCTCCACCAGGGAAGCGGCGGTCCGTGGATTGACGTAGCAGCCGACGTCAGTCGGCTGGGTTTGGCGGCTGAGCGGGGGCGGTTCCGGTCAATTCACCGGGGCGGGAAAGCGCAGCGTCACGCGCGTGCCTTGCCCGACGACGCTGGCGAGCTCGGCCGTGCCGCCGTGCAGGTGCATGATCGATTGGACGATGGCGAGGCCGAGGCCGGCACCTTTGCCCGGCTGATCGCGGGTCTTGTCGACCTGATAGAATCGCTCGAAGACCCGCGTGACGTGCTCGGGCGCGATGCCGAGGCCGGTGTCGCTGACCTCGATCTCCACCGCGCCGCCGGCGGTGGTGCGCGCGGCGAGCGTGATGTGGCCGCCGGCGGGCGTGTGCTTGAGGGCGTTGGCGAGCAGGTTGCTGATGGCGCGGCGCACGAGCATCGAGTCGGCGCCGAGCGGGGCGTCGCCTTCGCAGAGGACGCGGACCTGTTTCTCGGCCGCGAGCGCCTCGTAGAATTCGCGCACGGCGTCCATCTCGGCGCGCACCGCGAAGGTGCGCCGCTCGATCGCGGTGGTGGCCTCGTCCGCGCGGGCGATGAACAGCAGGCCGTCGATCATGCGGGCGAGGCGGTCGTATTCCTCCAGGCTGGAGGTGAGCACCAGTTGGTATTCCTCCGGGGAACGAGCGCGGGAGAGGGCGACCTCGGCCTCGCCACGGAGGTTGTTGATCGGGTTCCGCAGCGCGTGCGCCATGTCCCCCGTGCATTGCCGGAGGCGGCAAAAGGCTTCTTCGAGCCGGTCGAGCATGCGGTCGAATTCGCCGGCCAGGGCCGTGAGCTCCGCCGGCCAGGCATGCGTCGCGATGCGGGTGTCCAGGCGATTGGCGCGGGTCTGCTGGGCGGCGCGGGTGATCTGCACGATCGGGCGCAGGCCGCGTTGGGTGATGAAGCCGCCGGCCCAGCCGGCCAGGACCACGCCGGCCAGAATGACGACCAGCAGCTGGCGGCGATAGGTGGCCAGCAACTGGTCGTTGTGCTCCAAATCGAGGGCGACCTGGAGTTGCTGTCCGCTCTCCGTGCGGCCGGCCGCGAGCAGATAATGGTGGCCGGAAGTGAACTCCCGGGTCTCCGAGAAGCTGCCCAAGGTGGCGAACGCGGCGGCGGGGATCGCCACCTCCATGCCGGGCGTCTCGACGAGCGTGCGGCCGTCCGGAGCGATCACGCGGAGAAAATAACGCAGGCCGCCCTCCTCGCCGGCTTCGTGCTCCACTTCGCCGCGCAGCGCCGCCAAGTCGCCCGTGTCCCCCGCCAGCAGCACGCGGAGGACGCGGAGCTTGCTGGCGACCAGCGACCGATCCTGCACCAGAAGGCTGTGCTGCAACCCGAGGTGGAGCGACACCGCGATGAGGAGGAGGAGCGTGGCGCTCGAGATGAAATAATGCCGGGTGAGGCGGCCGGTGAGCGACCAGCGGGGCGAGACGACGGCGCGCAGGGTCGCGAGCATGGCGGTCAGTTCTCCTCCAGCACGTAGCCGACGCCGCGCACGGTGCGGATGAGTTTCCGCGGGAAGGGATCGTCGACCTTGCCGCGGAGGCGGCGGACGGCCACGTCGACCACGTTGGTGTCGCTGTCGAAATGCATCTCCCAGACGAGCTCGGAGATGAGGGTCCGCGACAGCACCTCGCCCCGGCGCCGCGCGAGCAGGGAGAGGAGCGCGAATTCCTTGGGCGTGAGGTCGAGGCGTTGTCCGCCGCGGGCGGCGCGATGGCGGGGCAGGTCGAGTTCGAGGTCGGCGACGACGAGCGTCTCCGGCTGGCGGGCGGGGCCGCGGCGCAGGATGGAACGCACGCGCGCGAGCAGCTCGGAAAAGGCGAAGGGCTTCACGAGGTAGTCGTCCGCCCCGAGGTCGAGGCCCTTGACGCGTTCGTCGACCTTGTCACTGGCGGTGAGGATGAGCACGGGCAGTTGCCGGCCGGCGCGGCGGAGCGAGTGCAGGACGGACCAGCCGTCGCGGCCGGGCAGCTGGATGTCGAGCACGAGGAGGTCGAAGGGCTCGGTCATCGCCAGGTGCAGACCGTCCTCGCCATGGTGGGCGACGTCGACCACGTGACCGTTCTCCGACAGACCCTTCTTCAGGTAGTCTGCGGTCTTGGTCTCGTCCTCGACGACCAGGATTCTCATCAAAGCCGGCATAGAGGGAAAGCGCCGGGGGGCGCGAGCCGTTGTTGGCGGCAGAACCAAGCGCGCGCAGTCTTGCGCAAGAAGTGCGCGCTGCACAAAGGCCAGTGCGGAAGCACACCGCACTGGCCCTTGGTTCTAACACTGCTGACGGGAGTGGTTCAGAAGGCCCAGGTGAGCTGGGCGGTGATGCGGTTGTCGGCGAACTTGGTCGTGCCGGCGGTGGTGATGTTGCCGCCGAGGTAGCTGACCTTGTTCGTGTATTCGATGCCGAAGCGGACGGCCGCGTTCTCGGACTGGAAGAAGAGCGTGTTGTAGCCGACGAGGAACATCGAGGTCTCGTTGCGATCGATGCCGGTGTTCGGATCGAGGTAGTCGTAGCGGACGAAGACGCCGTGGCGGTCGTTGAAGTTGTAGTCGGCGAGGACGTAGAAGCCGCGGTTGTCGGCCGTGGCGCCGGTGGCGTTGATGGTCTCTTCGCCCATCAGGTAGGCGCCGACGACGCGCCAGTTCTCGCGGATGAAGCGGCCGAGCAGGGCGCCGCGGTAGAAATCGTTCTTGTAGAGGAGTGCGGTCGAGAAGTCCTGCTTGGTGGTGTAGTTCGAGAACTTGCCGTTGTAGAGGAAGACGCCGACGCCGGACTCGTATTCGTCGAAGTTGTAGATCGCCGAGAAATACATGTCCTTGTGCGAGTCCGCATCGATGGAGTTCGTGGTCGAGGTGTCGGAGCCGTTCACCATGCCGACGGCGACCTCGTAATGCTGGCCGACGATGGTCGCATCGACGCCCTGCTGGCGGCTGAAGGGGCGGTAGGTGTTGGTGTTGCCGGCCAGCGCCTCGTTCATCGGGACGGCGCGTTGCTCGGCGCTGCGGGCGCCGACGCCAAAGACGTGGATGATGGCGGGCAGGATTTCACCGGCGCGGACCGCGAGGTAGGTTTCCTGGTCCTCGGAGAGCGGGTGGTTGTATTGGAGGAAGGCCTCGGCGAGCTTCTTGCGGGCGGCCTCGCCCTGCACGATGTTGGCGCCGGAGGTCGCGCCGGTGTTTTCGCTCAGGTAGATCTCCGTGAAGTAGGAGAAGCGCTCGGCGATCGGGCCACCGGTGTAGAGCGCGAAGGAGTGCTGCTCGAGGTTGGTGGTGGGCTTCTGGGTGTTGGCGTTGCCGGTGCGGTTCGCGTCGAGATCCTCATACCAGGCGCGGCCTTTCCAGATGAGGCTGAGGTAGTGCTTCCAGTCGACCTCCTCGGGCATCTGGAAGGGCTCGGCGCGATGGCCCGCGGCAAGGAACTTGATGCCGGTAGTATTGAGCTGCCAGGTCGGCGTGGCGTGGCAGGCGTTGCAGGAAGCGCCCGCCTGGCGCGACCAGGCGGGAATGGCAAAGGTCGAAGCGGGGGCGAGCAGCGCCAGCGCGAGCAATGCGATGTTGCGGTAGGTTTTCATGGTGGTTTCTCCGGTTGGGGAATTATTGCTGGCCGAACTTCGGGTAGTCCTTGAGCCACTCGAGCTTCACTTCCTTCACGCCGAGTTTCTTCTTCTGCTCCACGAGCCACTCGCCGCGCTCACTGAGGGGATCGCCCTTCTTGGGCTTCTCGGGGATGTGGCAGGCCGTGCAGGAGGTGACGGCGGGATCGAACTTCTTGGCCTTCTTGTTCCAGGCGAGCTTGGCCTGGACGGGAGCGGCGCAGAGCGCCAACAGGGCGACGACGGCGGCGTATTTGAGGAGATCGGTTTTCATTTTGGGATGGGCTTGCGGATGAATCACCGGGCCGGCGCCGTGCCGTCGAACGGGAGCCGACCCAGCGGACGGACGGCGGACGGTTCCCGGTTTTTCACGCGCGCAGTATGCCAGCCGGCGCGGAACGGATCCGTGACAGCCGGATGACAATTTTGTCATCTGGCGCGCACGCCCCGATGACGGTCGCAACCTCGCGGAGCCCGGCCCTCCAGGGAAGCGACGGTCGCGGAGGGGCGTAGCAGCCGACGTCAGTCGGCTGGGTTTGGCGGCTGAGCGGGGGCGGGCGTTTTTTCAGCCGACTGACGTCGGCTGCTACGACGAGGCCGCGGAACGCTTGGGGCAGCTGCGCGGCGCGGACGGAGTCCGCGCCCTACCGGCTGGGTTTCGCCGCGGGAGTTCGGACAGGCCGGCGCCGTTGGCTTCGGCCGGTTTCTTTCGGACGGGGCCGAAAGAAAAAAGAGGCCCGCGCCTCCGGGGGAGACGCGGGCAATGGGGATGCGCCGAAAGCAACGGCGGTGCGGGTCCGGCCGACGGCGCGGATCGAACCGCGCGCAGCGTCGGCCGAAATCAGTTCCTCAGAGCAGCTCGGGCAGGACCTTGAGCTTGCCGTCGGCGCCGGGGCGCAGGCGGTCGCGGGCGATCTCGTTGGCGATCTCGCGCCAGGTGATGTCCGGCACACGGTGGGAGGCGCGGCGGGCGAACATCTCGTCGATGTTCTCCGTCACGATGCGCGTGACGACCTGCTCGATGAAAGCGCGGCCGGTGCCGTCGGCCGCCATCACGCGGGCGCGGAAGTCGGCATCGACGTCGGCCTTGGCCTCGATGAAGGCCGCGATGACGCCGCCGGAGTTGGCGATGAAATCGGTGAGGCAGTAGATGCCGCGGCGGTGCTGGAGGAAATACTCGCTGACGAGGTCGGCGGGGTTGTTGGCGCCCTGGAGCACGATGCGGGTGTTGATGTGCGGGGCGTTGTCACCGTGGATGGCGTGGGGGCGCGCGGCGGGGACGAGGATCGTGCAGGGCATCTCGAGCATGCGGTCGAGGTGCTCGCCGTCGAAGCGGCGCTTCACGGGGCCGGTGTAGCCGGCGAGGCCGTCCTTGTGGCGGCGGAGGGCGAGGAGTTGCGCGAGGTCGAGGCCGTCGGGGTTGTAGAGGGCGGCGTTGATGTCGGAGGCGCCGACGATGCGGGCGCCGAGCGAGGCGAGTTTTTCGGCGATGGGGGCACCGACATTGCCGAAGCCCTGGATGATGACGCTCGAGTCCTTGATGCGGAAATCCGGCACGTGCTTCTCGGCGGCGATGGCGGCGGCGAAGAGGCCGTGCGCCGTGATGCCCCAGTCGTCGAGCGGGAAGCCGCCCTTGGCAGGCGGACGGCCGACGCCGCCGCGGCCGTGGTGGGCGGCGCCGTTCCTGGCGGCGAACACGTCGTAGATCGTCTGCATGTCCGTCTCGTTCGTGCCCATGTCGGGGCCCGGGATGTATTCCGGGATGCTCCAGAGGGCCTCGGCGAACATGGCGATCAGCGCCTTCTTTTCCTCGGGCTTGTCGGCGAAGTAGCGGGGCTCGACGCGGAGGCCGCTCTTGGCGCCGCCGAGCGGGAGCATGGCGGCGGCGCTCTTCATCGTCATGGCGGCGGCGAGGCCGTAGACTTCCTCGACGTTGATGTCGGGGGCGAGGCGGAGGCCGCCGAGGCCGCGGCCGCGGACGAGGTTGTCGACGGCGACGAAGCCCCAGGTGGCGTTGTCGGCCGGGTCGTGGATGCGGTAGATGCACTCCGGACCGAATTCGTTGCGGGCGATCTTGAAGCGCTGCTCGATGGCTTCGCCGCGGACGGGTTCGGCGGCGAGGCTGCGGGGCAGTTTGAGATTCTGCATGGAGCCAACAAAGGGGATGGGCGGGCGGACACCCAAGGAAAAAGCCGGCGGCCGAACAATCATCAGAGACGATTACTTGGGAATTACCCGCCCGAATAATCGGCAAAACGCCCTTCCCTTCGCGCGGTTCTTGGATGGAGTGGCGGCAGCCAATCCCTCTCGTCATGCGCAAATTCGGCATCCTCTTCGTGCTCGCGGGCGTCCTCATCTTCATCGCCTTCCAGGCCCGCACCGGCGTCTTCCGCCTGTCCAACCCCGGCGAACCGGCCAACAAATACGTCCGCGCCCAGCAGGAAGCCGAGCGCATGGCCGCCGACGACCTGCGCCTCATCCAGGACAAATACGGCGATGCCGTCGTCACGCCCTCGGGCCTGCGTTTCCTCGTGCGCACGCCGGGCGAGGGCTCGCCGCCGTCCGTCGGCGCGCAAATCGTCGCCCACTACCACGGCACCCTGCTCGACGGCCGGAAGTTCGACAGCAGTTACGACCGCGGCCAGCCCTTCACCTTCCGCGTCGGCACCGGCGAGGTCATCAAGGGCTGGGACGAGGCCTTCCTCACCATGAAGAAGGGCGAGCGCCGCACCCTCATCATCCCCTACTGGCTCGGCTACGGCCCGATGGGCAAGGGGAAGGTCATTCCCGAGCGGGCCACGCTGGTTTTCGAGGTTGAGCTGGTGGACATCCGCTGAATGCTCGCCCGCCGACCCTGAGCATAGCCTCGTCCGTCCGCGGCGGCGCTCCCTGTGCGCCCGTGGAACGGAGGCTCGGCCTCGGGATCGCACTTGCGCTCCACCAACACCATCCACCGCCGCCTGCTGACGCTGGCCATCGCCGTGGCCCTGCCCTTGGCCGGACTCGTGGGCTACGGCGTCTACCGCCAGTTCGAAACCGACCGCGCCCACGCCCTGCACGACCTGCAATTCCTCCAGCAGGTCAACGAGGGCAACATCGACCGCTTCCTCGAGGACAACCGCGGCCGCCTCGAACGCCTCGCCCGCGACGGCCGCGTCCAGGAGCTGCGCGTCGCCAGCATGGAGGGCGTCTTCCGTGAGATCGTCCGCGTCAATCCCGTCCTCGCCGACATCCGCCTGCTCGACCCCGATGGCCAGCTCATCGCGGCCGCGCAACCGCTGACCGACGAGAACCGGCGCGAACTCGCCGGCCTGCCCGCCTACGTCGAGGCCGTCCAAGCCACGCGCTTCCAAGTCGGCTCGCCCTACCAGGGCCCCAACAGCCAGCGCTGGACCTGCCTCCTCACCCAACCCGTCTTCAACGCCAGCGGAGCGCGCGTCGCCACCCTCGTCGCCCCCGTGCGGCTCGAGGAATTCGCCCGCTACCTCAACCTGCCGACCAGCAACACCGGCCTCGCCGTCGGCATCGTCTCCGCCGACGGCCGCATCATCCTCCGCCGGCCCGACCCCGAGCGCTTCATCGGCCTGCCCGCCTCCGGCTTCGACCATATCCGCACCGCCCTCGAGCGCGGCCAGACCGTCATCGCCGCCCCGGGCCTCACCGGCGAGGAGCGCACCGCCCTCGTCACGCGCATCGCCGCCGCCCCGTGGATCGCCATCACCTCCGTCCCGACCGCCGCCATCCACCGCGCCGCCTACCGCAACCTCTGGCAAACCCTCGCCGGCGCCGGCGTCGTCATCCTGCTCGGCGCCTACCTCGTCTCGCGCTACGCGCACATGATCGAGCGCCCCATCCTCGCCCTCGCCGACGCCGCCCGCGACCAGGCGGCCGGGCAGACCGAGCGCGTCGCCCCCGTCACCGGCCCCGCCGAGATCGCCGAGACCGCCCGCGCCTTCAACGAGATGCTCGCCGCCCGCCGCCAGGCCGAGCAACTCCTCGCCGAGAGCGAACTGCGCTACCGCACCGTCATCGACCAGACCGGCCAGATGATCTACGACCTCGACCTCGCCACCAGCACCATCCAGTGGTTCGGCACCGAGGCCGCCCCCGCCATCACCGGCTACTCCCTCGCCGAGTTCCAAAGCGTCAACCTCCAACGCTGGGAGGAGATGATCCACCCCGACGACCGCGCCACCGCGGCGGCCGAGCTCGACCGGGCGATGAAGGAGATGATCCGCTACCACTGCGAATACCGCTTCCGCCACAAGGACGGCACCTACCGCAACATCGAGGACCACGGCGTCTTCATCTACGGCCCCGCCGGCCAGGCCCTCCGCCTCCTCGGCCGCATGAGCGACATCACGGCCCGCCGCCGCGCCGAGGAGGAACGCGAACGCATCGACCGCAAGCTCCTCGAGACCCAGAAACTCGAGAGCCTCGGCGTGCTCGCCGGCGGCATCGCCCACGACTTCAACAACCTCCTCACCGGCATCCTCGGCAACGCCGGCCTCGCCCGCCTCGAGGCCCCCCGCGGCTGGAACGGCACCGCCTACCTCGAGCAAATCGAGCGGGCCTCCCTCCGCGCCGCCGACCTCTGCAAGCAGATGCTCGCCTACTCCGGCAAGGGCCGCTTCGTCGTCCAGCGCCTCTCGCTCAACGAGCTCCTCGAGGACACCGCGCAGCTCCTCCACATCTCCATCAGCAAGAAAGCCACGCTCCACCTCGCCCTCGAGCCGCAGCTCCCCGCCGTCAGCGCCGACCCCACCCAGCTCCGCCAGGTCGTGATGAACCTCGTCATCAACGCCTCCGAAGCCCTCGGCGACCGCACCGGCCAGATCACCCTCCGCACCAGCCAGCTCACCGCCGACCTCGCCTACCTCTCCACCACCCAGTTCGCCGGCGAACTCCTCCCCGGCCATTATGTCTGCCTGGAAGTCAGCGACACCGGCGTCGGCATGACGCGCGAAACCATCACGCGCATCTTCGATCCGTTCTTCACCACCAAGTTCACCGGCCGCGGCCTCGGCCTCGCCGCCGTGCTCGGCATCGTCCGCGGCCACCGCGGCGCCATCAAGGTCTACAGCGAACCCGACCGCGGCACCACCTTCCGCATCCTCTTCCCCGCCGTCGAAGGCGACACCCAGCCCCTCCATCGCCCCGCCCCCGGCCAACCCGCTTGGAACACCACCGGCACCGTCCTCGTCATCGACGACGAGCCCACCGTCCGCGACGTCGCCCGCGCCTCCCTCGAGCGCCTCGGCTTCACCGTCGACCTCGCCAGCGACGGCGCCGCCGGCCTCGCCCTCTTCCAGCAGGACCCGGCCCGCTACACCGCCGTGCTCCTCGACCTCACGATGCCGCAGATGGACGGCGAGGAAACCTTCCGCCAGCTCCGCCTCTGCCGCCCCGAGGTCCGCGTCGTGCTCATGAGCGGCTTCAACCGCGTCGACGCCGTCAACCGCTTCGTCGGCAAGGGCCTCGCGGGCTTCGTCCAAAAACCCTTCGAAGTCGACACCCTCGCCCAAGAACTCCGCCGCGTCATCGAGGCCGACCCCGGCCCCGCCGCCTGAGCCGCGTCACGCCCCGCCCGCCGCACGATCCCCCGGCAGGGCGCGGACTCCCTCCGCGCCGGCAACGTCACCGCCCCGCCGGCCCGCGAAAAACCGCCACCCAAACTGGAGGGCCGGGCTCCGCGAGGCCGCGCGCCGCGCCCGTCGCCAGCCTCACGGCCGCGACACGCGCAGGCGGAAGAACATCCGCGGACTCTCCGCCTGCGGCCGGCGCACCTGCCAGAGTTGCAGGCCGTCCGCGCTCCCCACCAACACGGGCGCCGTCGGCACGGTGCTCCACGCCTGCAGGTCGACGGAGTATTCCACGCGGTAGGTGACATCCGCGCGGTCCGCCGGACGGACATAGCTGTAGATCCAATCCCCGTCGGCGGCGCCGGTCTCGATCGAGTCCGCCGCGTCGCTCCTCCGCGGGTCGAGGCCGAGCGCGTATTCGAGCAGGTTGGGCAGACCGTCCGCGTCCGGATCGGCCGTGCTGCCGCTGACGGCGGCGTTCGCGAGTTCACCGGCATCGAACCGCGTGGAGCGCCACGCGCCGAATTCGGCGGCGGCGACCGACAGCGTGACGGCATCGGACGCGTAGCTGCCGAGCGCGTCGGTGATGACGACGTCGTAGTCGCCGGCGTCGAGGCTGCGGAGATCGGCGATCGCAAGCGTCGCCGTGGTCGCGCCGGAAAAGCGGCCGGCATCGGTCAGCGGCACGCCGCCGCGGCGCCACTGGTAGGTGACGGAACCGGGGCCGGCGACGGAGACGGAGAAGGTCGTGCTCGCGCCCGCGCCGACGCTCCGGGCCTGCGGTTGCGCGGTGATGAAGGAGCGCTGGAGCAACGCGACGCCGTGGCCATATCCGCCCGTGACGGCGAGGATCGGGGCCTGCGTCACCGCGGCCGGCGGCTGGGTCTGTCCGTCTGAGTTGTCGCCCCACAACAGCAGGCTCCCGTCGCTCTTGATCGCCGCGGCGTGGTTGGCACCCGCGGCGATCCGCGCGACGCCGCTCGCGGCAGCCACCGGCGGAGTCGTGACGCCGGCATAATCGTCGCCCCACGCGAAGACCGAGCCGTCGGATTTCAGCGCGAGGTTGAAATCCCAACCGGTGGCGATCGCCGTGACGCCGCCCTGCGCCGCGGACGGCACGCTCACTTCGCCGAATTCGTTCTCGCCCCAGGCCTGGACGGAGCCGTCGGACTTGCGGGCGAGCGTATGCCCGTGGCCGGCCGCGATCTCCACGATGCCGCTGCCGGCGGCCGCGAGATCGGAGCCGTAGGTGAAATTACCCCCGTGCGCGCCCCAGCTTACCAGCGTGCCGTCGGTTTTCAGGACGACGCTGTGGAAGAAACCCGCCGCGATCGCCTTCACGCCGCTGCGGGCGGACACCGGCACCGTGCTTTGCCCGAGATTGTTGCGGCCCCACGCCACGACTTCACCCGACGCGAGCAAGGCGAGGTTGTGCCCGCCGCCGGCCGCGATCGCCGTCACCTGCAACTGCGCGACGTCGGGCACGACGCTCTCGCCATAGGCATTGCTGCCCCACGCCACCACCCGCCCGGCTGGCGTGAGGGCCAGCGTGTGGTCGTCCAGCGCGGCCACGGCCACGACGCCGCTCAACGCCCCGGCGGGCACGTCGGTCTGCCCGAAATTGTTCAACCCCCACGCCACCACGCCGCCCGTGACCGGAGCGGCCGTCGCGGCCTGGGTGACGACGTGGACCTGCCCGCCGATGCGGAGGCGCGCCGTGCGGGCATAGCTGAATGGATTGGCGTCGAGCGTGATCGTGACGACCCCGTGGCCTGATCCCACCGTCGGCGCAACCGTCGCCCAAGCGCGGTTCGACTCGGTGCGCCACGCGCCCGGGTGCGTCACATTCACCGTCACCGCACCGGCCGCCGCCGCCGCCGCCTGGCTCGCGGACGAAATCGCCGGGGGAGTCACCGCATCGAGATCCACGAGCGCGAGTGAAAATCCGGCGCGGGCCGCCACGCCGATCGCTCCGCTGTGCAACTCGCCCGGCACCACCGCCTGCCGGGCGGCCCGATCGCCCCACGCCACCACCGCGCCGCCCTGCAGCAGCGCCACCGTGTGGCTGTCTCCCGCCGCGATGCCGATCACCTTGCCCTGCACCTCCGCAGGCACGTCGGCCTGGCCGTGATCGTTGAGGCCCCACGCGACCACGGTGCCATCGGATTTTAAGGCGACGCTGTGGCGCCAACCCGCCGCGATGGCCACGACGCCGCTTTGCGCGGACGACGGCACGGCGGTCTGCCCTTCGGCGTTGCGCCCAAATCCGGCCGCGGCGCCGTCCGTGCGGAGCACCAGCGTGTGCGCGCCGCCAGCGGCGATCGCCACGACGTCGCTCTGCACTTCGCGAGGCATCGAGAGCTGCTGCTGCGAGTTGTCACCCCAGACCACGAGACTCCCGTCGCCCTTGAGTGCCACGCTATGGTTGTTGCCGGCCGCCACCGCCACAACGCCGCTTTGCGCGGACGACGGCCGGTTGGTCTGGCCCACATTGTTCAAACCCCACACCACGACGGAGCCGTTTTCCAGCAGGGCGAGCGAATGATAAGACCCCGTCGCGACCGCCAGCGCCCGGCCGGTCGCCGCCGGCGGCACGTTCAGGACGCCCCCGGCAGCGTAGCCCCAGGTTTGGATGAACCCATCGGCGGACAAACCGATTGCCTGATTCTCGCCCGCAGCCACCGCCACCAACCGGCCCGCCGGCCCGGCCGGCAATTGGGTGAGAGCGCTGCCACCCTCGCCCCAAGCCACGAGCGTGCCATCGGCCTTCAAAGCGAGGGCTTTGTTCGACGCGCCGGCCACGGCCACGACCCCACCCAGGCCTCCCGGAGGGTTGCATTGTCCCTGTTCGTTGTATCCCCAGGCGACGACCGTCCCATCGGCCTTCACCGCGAGATTATACAGCACGCCCACCGCAATCGCCACGACCCCGCTTTGCGCCGCCACCGGCACATTGCCCTCGCCGAAGGAATTGCCGCCCCACACCACCACCGCGCCGTCACTGCGCAGCGCCATGCTCGTCTGGCCCCGGGCAGCGATCGCCAGCACGCCACTCTGCGCGGCGGGCGGCACGGTGATCTGGCCGGACGCGTTGTGCCCCCACGCCACCACCTCGCCCGCGCTCGTCAGCGCGAGACTGTGACCCGACCCCGCGGCCACCGCCACGATCCCGCTTTGCGCCTCCTGCGGCACCGTCGTCTGGCCAACCGAATTGCTGCCCCACGCGACGACGCGCCCGTCCTTGACCGCCAGACTGTGGAGCGCGCCCGCGGCGATCGCGGTCGCGCCCGTGAGGCCCGCCGGCACGCTGGCTTGCTGCTGGTCGTTGCGGCCCCACGCGATCACGAGTCCGTCGTTGCTGAGCGCCAGGTTGTGCTGGTTGCCGGCGGCGATTTTCGCGATGTCCGCCCGCGCGGCCGCCGGCACGGAAGTCTGCCCGTAATTGTTTTCGCCCCACGCCTGCACGGCACCGCCTTCGCGCAGCACGAGCGCGTGGGCTGTCCCCGTCACCAACGCCAACGCGCGTTGCGAGTCGGCGTTACCATACGCATTCCCCCCCCAGCCCACCACCGCCGTGCGCCGCGCCTCCGCCCGGCCCGCCTGCGTGAGCGTGTAGCTTTGCCCGCCGATGCCGATGACGGCCGAGCGCGCGAACGTGAACGGATTCTCCTCGAGCGCGACCGTCACCGTGCCGCTGCCGTTGCCCGAACTCGGGCTGACCCGCGCCCAAGGCTGATAGGAGCGCGCGGTCCACTCCGCTCCCGACGTGAACGCAATCTCGTGCGCGCCCGCGGTGGCCGGCGCGGTGCCGGCACTCGCACTCAACGTCGTCGGCGGCGTCAGGCTTTCGTCCCTCAGGGCCAGCAGGTGATAATAACCCGCCGCGAGTTTCGTCACCTGCGCTTGCGCGGCCAGCGGCACGCTGGTCTGGCCGTTGTAACTGTAACCCCAGGCGACGACCCGGCCGTCGCCCTTCAGCGCCGCCGAATGAAATCCGCCCGCCGCGATGGCCGTGACGCCGCTCTCGGCCTCCGTGGGCACGGTGGCCTGCCCCCACGGGCTGTCGCCCCAGGCGATGACGCGGCCGTCGCTCTTGAGCGCGAGCGTGTGGTAGTAGCCGGCGGCGATCGCGACGACTCCGCTCTGCGCCTCGGCGGGCACGGTGGCTTGGCCGAGATCGTTCAAGCCCCAGGCGATCACGGTCCCGTCGTGGCGCAACGCGACCGTGTGAAAAAAACCCGCCGCCACGGCGACGATGCCGTTCGCCGCGGCCGTCGGGACGGTCGTCTGGCCGCGCTCGTTGGAACCCCAGATCACCAGCGTGCCGTCCGCCCGCAGCGCCGCCGCGTGGTGTGCCCCCGCGGAGATCGCCGTGACGCCGCTCGTCGCGCCCGAGGGCACGGCGGTCTCGCCGTAGCTGTTGCTGCCCCACGCGATCACCCCGCCGTTTTTCAACGCCAGCGAAAAATACCGCCCCGCCGCCACCGCCGTCACCCCGCTCTGCACGCTCGTCGGCGGCGAGGATTGTCCGTCGGAATTCGAGCCCCACGCCACCACCGCACCCCCGGCCGTGACCGCCAAGCTGTGATAAAAACCGCCCGCCACCGCACTCACGCCCGATTGCGCCGCGACCGGCACGCTGGTCTGACCTTCGTCGTTCAACCCCCACGCGAGAACGCGGCCGCCCTGCGCATGGAGTGAGGGCACCGCCAGCCCGCTGCCCAGCAGCAGCACCAGCCCCGCGAGCCACTTCCGGAGGCGCGACCTGCCGCGTTCGCCGCCATGCTCTGTCGTTTGCAGAAGCTGCGGCACGAGCCGTCCGGGCAATGAAGCGGTCGACCCGGCAAAGCAGGAGGCAGGCGCGTGGATGCGGGCGTCACTGGCCACGACGCGAGAGTCCAAAAATCCGTCGGAGCCCGCAAGCGGATTACTGATTGAGAACTACCCAAAGAAGTGACGCGGCGATGCCTTGGGGTAGGGCGCGACCGCTGGGCGCGCCGAGAGCGTGTTGCGGCGGGCCCAGCGGCCCCGCCCTGCCTCCGCCAACGTCACTTCCTCAGGAAATTCTCACTAGCACAACCCGCCGCACCCCAATTCCATCGGTGACGCCTGAGTGTCTCGCGGGAGCTCCGCCGCGTCATCGAGGCCGACCCCGGCCCCGCCGCCTGAGCCGCGTCACGCCCCGCCCGCCGCACGATCCCCCGGCAGGGCGCGGACTCCCTCCGCGCCGGCAACGTCACCGCCCCGCCGGCCCGCGAAAAACCGCCACCCAAACTGGAGGGCCGGGCTCCGCGCGGCCGCCCGCACCTTCGTCCGCCCACCGCGGCCTCACCGAGCCCGGCCCTCCACTCCGTCGTAGCAGCCGACATAAGTCGGCTGACAAAAACTCCCGCGGCGATCCCCATCACCACCCCAAAGCCGACTCACGCCGGTTACTCCAAGTCCCGCTCTTCCGTGGGCCGATGCTGCGTCCCGCACGGATCACAAGCCCAGCAGGCTCCCGTTGCGCTTCAACCAGCGCTCCGCGTCCCGCCACCACGGGCACACCTCGGCCACGCGCGCCCAGAACCGGTCGCTGTGGTTCATTTCCTTCAGGTGCATCAGCTCGTGGTAGATGATGTAGTCGCGCACGCTGTCCGGCGTCTGCACCAGCCGCCAGTTGAGCGACACCGCGCCGCCGGCCGAGCACGAGCCCCAGCGCGAACGCTGGTTGCGCACGCTCACGCTCTTCAGGTCCACGCCCGTCTCGGCCGCCAGCTCCCACGCGCGCGCCGGCAGCTCGATCTTCGCCCGCCGGGCGAAATGCGCCTCCAGTGTCGGCCGCAGGTCGCCCTCCAGCGTCGGCACGCGGAACACATCCGCCGCCACGCTCACCTGCGGCTTCGCGCCTTCGACCGCCACGCGGATCGCGTGCATCTCCCCGCGCCAGAGCACATGCGTGCCGACGGCCCACACCTCCGCGCCGCGCGGCCGCCGGGCCTGGCGCTCGCGCGCGCGTTGCAGCCACTCGCGGTGCTGCTCCACGAACCGCACCGCCTCCCGCTCGCTGCCGCGGAGCGGAATCGTCGCCACCGCCGTGCCGTCGCGGCGCAGCGTCAGCCGGTAGCGCTTGGCCTGCGCGCTGCGCACATAGACGATCGCCGGCGCGGCCGCGGCCGGCGCCGCGGCGGGCGGCGTCAATTCGAAGAAGGCCTGTTGCTCCCCGTTCTGCACGCCGCGTGACGTAAGGGGCTTCGCCCCGGGACACCAACGCAAAGTGATCCGCCCCGCTCAACCGAGCCGCTTGCAGAAAATGGCGTTGGCCACGAGCGTGCCGTCGGGGTTGGCCGCGAAATCCGGGATGCCGCCGCAGGCCGTGTAGCCGAGCTTCTCGTAGAACGCCACCGCCCCGGCCGCGCCCACGCTCGTGTCGAGGAAGAGCAGCGACCTTCCGCGCGCCCGCGCCTCGTCCTCCAGCCGCCGCATCAGCGCCGCGCCGACGCCCGCCCCGCGGGCCCGGTGCCACACGAGCAGCTTCTGCACCTCGGCGCGGTGCCGGCCGTTCGACCGGCGCTCGAGCGCGAGCTGCACCGTGCCGAGCAGGCCGCCCGCCGCATCCGTCGCGATCCACAGCAGCCGGTCGCCCGCCGCCACCGCCGCAAGCACGCTCCGCCAGTAGGCGCGCACCTCCGCCTCCTCGAGCGGCAGCACGAAGCCGATGCTCGCGCCGTGCTCCACGGCGTCGCGGAGCAGCGCGGCGAGTTCCGCCTCGCGGGCGGCGGCGTCGGCGGCATCGAGCAGGACGAGATTCATGGCCGGGTGAGCTTGCACGAACCGTGCCGGCGCGGCGTCACAGCGGCATGATTTTCCAGCCCAGCGGGCGGCCCGGCTCGATGGTCAGCCAGGCGAAGCTCGCCGGCGCGCCGCGGTTCGGCCGGGAGATGCAGCCCGGGTTGAGCCACCGCACGCCGCGCGCATCGGTCTCGTCGCGCGGCACATGGGTGTGGCCGTGCAGGACCGCGTGCACCCCCGCCGGCGCCGCGGACGGTGGGATGTGCGTGAGGAAAAATCTGCGGCCCGCGCGTTCCAGCGTCAGCTCGAAGGGCCAGAGCCGGTGCTCCTCGTTGTTGCCGAGCACGACGTGCAACGGCGGCCCGAGCTGCGCGAACTCCACCAGCACCGCCGGCTCGCATACGTCGCCGAGGTGCCAGATCTCGTCGGCGCCCGCCAGCCGCGCCGGCAACGTGGCGGGGTAGCGGTCGTGGGTGTCGGACAGGACGGCGATGCGCATCGGCGGATGGCCGCGCAATCTGCCACGCCCCGCGCTCCGGGCCAGCGAGAAATCCCCCGCCGGCGCCAGCACCGCCCGCTCCCCCGTCCGCCCCACCGCCCCGGGACATGACACTTAATAAGTGTCATGTTCGCCCCGCCCTCCCGCGCGGACCACGGCTGCGTTTCGCCGCGGGGAATCCGTCGGCCGCTGGCCGGCGTCACCCCGCTCAGTCCTGCGGGGCGGCGATCTGGCGCGCGAAATCGGCCCGCACCTGCTCCGCACAGACCGCGCACAACCCGTGGGACAAGCCGGGCAGCGCCGCTTGCTGGAACAGTTGCAGGACCCGCATCGCCTCCTCGACCTCCACCCAGCGACCGTCGGCGAGCTTCACCTGCTTGCACCAGCTGCAGATGGTGAGGAATTCCGGGCGGTGCGGCCCCGCCGGATCGAGCAGGGCGAGACGCTGCGCATGCGGCCGCTCGTCGAGCGTGCCGTTGAGCACCTCGACGCCGTCGCTCCCGTCCCGCCGCACCCGGCTGATCCGGACGAACGAGAGGCGGCGCAATTCGGCCGTGTCGCAGCGGAGATGAAAGGTGAGCGACTGCCCGGTCTCGCGCACGCGCGCGAGGATCATGCGGTAGAGTTCGCGCAGGCTGAGGTCGGTGATGGCGGCGAGAAAATCGGTGCCGACGGATTCAGGGCCGCCGCAAATTCCGGACGGCGACTCCGCCTCGCGGATGATGTTCCGGTCATCGAGCCAGCAACGCAGGTCGATGCGATTGAGCGTGGGCACGCCCGAAGTTGCGCGCGCACGGCCGGCGGCGCAACCCCGCAGTGCCGGGCGCGCGGCCGTTTAATCCGCTCGACCGCCGCCCGCCGCCCGCAAGACTCCGCCCGCACTCCGGGCCGATAGCTTAACGGTTAAAGCAGGGGACTCATAATCCCTTGAGTCTGGGTTCGAATCCCAGTCGGCCCACCAATCGCGCGCCGCACATGGGCCATCCCTGTTGTCGATGTAACCAACGCTTGGCCCGTTCGGACAGGTTATCCTTCCTTTCAGGGGGCTACCAACTTGTCCTTCCTTTCGTCAGAAGTCTTTGACGTTCAGCGTGTGGATCAGCCCGCTATGGCCTCGTCGGCTTCGCTGGAGCGACGCGAACACGGAACCGCTCAACTGTAAGCATCGGATCCGTCCTGTGAATGGCGCGATGGCAATTCGCACACAGCACAGCAAGGTCCTTCGTCGATGTTCGGACAGCCTTCTGAGCTTTGCCAAGCCGCTTCCGGTGGTGGACCTCGAACACCCCTTCTCGCAACGCTCCATACTCGATGAAGTCATGACCACAACATTCGCAAAACAGGCGGCCGCCGTGGGCTCTGCGGAACTCTGCCTTCTTTGCTCGCGGCAAACTCGGGTCACGTTCCGCTCGGAAGTGCGTCACCAATTGTCGTCGTCCCTCCTTGACCGCAGCTGCCAGCTCAGGGTCCACCACCTTACGAGCATGAAAAAGGTCGCGCCAAACATCGGAATTGGGATTTGCTGAGACTACAGCCCGGTAGATTGCGGAGGCCTGTTGACGGTCGACTGGATAGACGGTGCGGAATACGCCGGGCTTCAGGAACGTCGCACCGCGCAACTTCGGCTCCGCCCTCAGTTCGCTTATGGAAGGCACATAATCGAGCCGCTCAGCGAGGTATCGCACGCTGAAGCGCCACTTTCCGCGCTTGAAGCCATCGATCGAAACAACGGTCGCAAAACCAACAACGCGTGATCGGCCGCCCGACTCCCACAGGAACACACGATCACCGGGAGTCATCTTCTTCTCCTCATATCTTGTGCCCCATGTCTCAACGTGCCCGGGCCGTAAGCCAGCGTCCCAGTTGTAGTAGTCGGGGTTTCCCTTAATGACCCAGTAATTACTCATGACGGCTGTTCCATTTCGGGAAGCGTATCTTTAGGCGTTCTACGGTGTGGCGCCACTTAGGCGTAGTCGGCTGGCATACAGTGTTTTGGTTGCCGAATAGTCCAATTTCATTGATCGCTTCTGGCTCCGGCACGGTGTCGAGCCATTCAACGCGAACGAAGTGCTCTGCTTTGTCCGGGTCAACAGCGGTAGCGCGCAGCCGGGCGGCTGTGGTTAGCACCTCAAGCGCCGGTCTTTCGCCGGCCTCGGTCTTCACCTTGAATTCGTTCACCGGGACTACTGGATCCAAAACGCGTCCGACGCCAAGGTATCCGACGCCCGGGTCTTTCACCCACACTCGATCGCCTGGCGATAGCAGTTTAAGCGTTTGGATATACCAGCTGCCACCACCAGCGCTGATGAATCCGTATTTGCGGGCATCCTCCCATGTGCGAGATTCGCCGGTGCCAAAGGAGACATAGTATTCGCCATTCCACGGTTCCTTTTCTCCCGAGCGCTTGGTTGTTGTGGCGACGTTAGCCTGAGTCTGGCCCGGGTCGATCAACCAAGCACGGCTAAGCAGCTGATCGGCGCCGTGCTGGAATACCTGGAAAAACAGGACGTTAATCGCGATGTCGCGGTCGTTGAGGTATTGGATGATGCGCTCGGTGGCGTCGTCTAGTTCGGCCGCAACGAGAACGATCTGATGCGATTCGTTGAGCGTCTCTTCGTCTAGTTTGGTTCCAAAGCGCTTCTCAAAGGCTGCATCCAAGCTGCCACCGTTAGTGAATCGATGGTATATCTGTGCAATGCGCTCAGCCGTGAGCTTTTCGACCCACGCCGCGTAGTCGAGGGCTTGTGCAACGATTTCCCGCGGAGTCCGGTTGCGCTTCAGCTCGATGAGCACCAACGAACCGTCGGGGGCAATGGCGAGGAGGTCGATGCGCCCGCCGAAGCCAGTTTGCTCCTGCTGACCGATAAGCATCCACTCTGTGGAGATGATACTGGGCTCACAGACGATCATGTCCTCCAACTTCTGTTCGCTGGCTAATTTCGCATGGGGGAGCGGCGTCGGCTTATCACCGGCTTTCCAAACGGCGTGTTGGATTGGCATGATAGGTTTTTACGTGCTGCTCGGCGTCGTATTACTACGATAGTAAATGTTGTAGCGTTCCCAGTCCCCATATACGAGGCCTTCAAACGCAAGAAGTGCTCGGTTACATAGCTTTAGGCAGGCATCATAAAACGCAGGAGTCATGGTAAAAAACCAAGGCTCACTTCCAGTCGTCGCGACCGAAAACCACCCGCTCCAGCCTTCATCTTCGATCTTCTTCATGAAATCCCGTCGCGTTTGGAGATGCCACTCATAGCCATTATGCACCATGTGGTTTCTGTAGGTGAAAATTGCCGCCATCAAACGGCCGAAGTCGGGACCGAAGTATTCCTTCAGGTTGGCTCCTTCGAGGATATCTCCAATACGCGCAGCAATTCCATTTCGGTCGCCTTCAGGTTTGCGCGTATTCCAGAAGGACTCGGGAGATGTCGCAAATCGCCGGACCCTTGGGTTCGCCTCGTTTAGGCGTCCGCTGAACTCTTTGCCCACTTTCTTGAGTGACAGCGAGAAAAACGATTCGGTGAATGCTGCGATCGTGCAGATGAACGCGTGACTTCTCGCCAGCTGGGCAAATCCAGCATCGTAGAAAATGGAGATTGCGTCATCGACATCACGTTCGGACTGATTCGTCCGGGATGACGCTTCATCGGCTGCCGCATCCCACTGCCTCTGCCACTCGTCCATTGCGGCTGCTAGGCCGCAAATTGCCCGCAGGTGCCCGTCGTGATCTTGGATTTCTTCGGGCATCTTAACCAGTCATCTTGGCGACGAGGGCGGTGAGGAGTTGCTCGGCGGTGGCGCGGGCGGCGGCTTCGCGGGCTTCCAACGCGTCCACCAACGTCATCAGTTGGTTCACTTTGGCTACGATGCGGCGTTGCTCGGTGAGGGGCGGAAGAACAAATGGGAGTCGTTGAACTTGCCGCGTTGAGATGTGCGGCACGCCATTACTTCTGCCCGGGTCAATTGAATCCACAAACGCAGGTGAATTCAGCCAAACCAGGAAATAGGAGAGGTCTAGTTTGTCGTGCTTCGGAACAGGCTTTGCGACTCGCTGAAGCAAAAGGCATGGTAGGTCGGCCTTCTTCACCTTTGCTACTTTGAGTCCAGTCGCAATAAGCGGACGGTCGAGTGAAAGAACGATGTCGCCTTCACTGAGCGCGAACCGCTCAAACTCCTGCGCGACGCTGTCGTCAACGAACGCGGCCTCACGCCAATCAAGAATCCCGTGACTCACGTTCGCGTTCCTGCAAAGCCTCACACCAGATGGTTTGAACCACTCGCTTTTGAATGCGTAGCCGTTTTGAAACTCAACATGGTCACCGACGGTTTGCTCCTCATCGTCGGTATCGAAGGAGACCAGTTTGCCTTGGACGGCGAGTGTGAGGATGGATTTACGGAGGTCGGCGGGCGGGATCGTGAAGGATTCGTTGAAGAGGAGTTCAAGGTTGGCGGGAGTGGGCGCGTCGGCGAAGCGGGCCAGCGCCGCGCGGGAGAGCGCGGCGTGCCGCGCCTCGCGTTCCTGCTGCTGCGCCTCCAGCCGATCACACAACGCCATCAACTCATCCACCTTCGCCACGATCCGCTTCTGCTCGGCGAGGGGCGGGAGGGCGATGGGCAGCAAGTATGCTTCTTTGCGGCTTAACCCGGGTTTGATTCCCTTCCCTAGCTCATCGAGACGAAGCGTCGAAAAAAGATAGTAAGCGAAGCGGAGGTCGATTTCAGGCGGCGGACACACGAAATACGCGACATCGGTCGTCCAAGAAGGGCCGTTCGCGATATTCAGGGCTCCGGCCGAACCTTTTCGTCCCACTATGATTGCGGGCTGTTTGGTAAGGTAAGTGTTGTGGGTTCCCACGATGCCGTTCGATCCGTAGACCGGATACTCGCCTGTCTCTGTCCGTTTTGGGGCAGGCAAGTTGTCACCATACTCAAAACTAAAAGCGTCACCTAACAGACCGCAGCGCCAGTTGGACGGTAGCCCGGCGTCGTCCGGTGATGGGCCGGACAACGCAAGGGATACTGGCGTATCGCGAATATCGTTGGGAACGAGTTTTCCGGTTACGGCAAAGTGGACTAGAACCTCACGCAACTTCGCGACCGCTTCAGGCGCGTCTGCGAATCGGTCGAATTTGTTGAAGAAGGTGGAGAGGTCCATCCGCAGAATTAAGGAGCAAGGAAGCGGCCCGTCCGGAGGTCGGGCCCTACCGGGTGAGCGCAGCGTGCAGTTCCTTCTTCAAGACGGCTCGCGTCTCGGCAATCTGCGCGAGGAGCTTTTCGTATTCGGGGAGTAAGTGATCCACATCGCCGGGGCCGTCATCGGGTCGGTTCGGGTTCTTGAGGTCGAGGTTGAAGCTGTTGGCGCGGAGTTGCTCGATGGGCACGCGCCAGGCGTTTTCGTTTTCTGTGCGGCTCTTGAAGGCGTCGTCCTCGCGGCCCCACCACACGCGCTCGGCCTCGAATTCCTCGATGCGGATGGGCTTGGTCTTGTTGTAGCTCTTAGCGCCGGGCGGATACGGGTGCTCGTAATACCAGACCTCGCGCGTGGGTGTGCCCTTGGTGAAGAAGAGGAGATTGGTGCGGATGCCGGTGTAGGGATTGAAGACGCCGTTGGGCAGGCGGACGATGGTGTGCAAGTTGCACTCGGTTAGAAGCGCTTCCTTGATGCGCGTCTTCACGCCTTCGCCGAAGAGCGTGCCATCGGGCAACACGAGTCCGGCGCGGCCGCCGGGCTTGAGGAGCTTCATGATGAGCACGAGGAAGAGATCGGCGGTCTCGCGCGTGCGGAACTCGGCGGGGAAGTTCGCCTCGACGCCGTCCTCCTCCATACCGCCGAAAGGCGGGTTGGTGACAATCACGTCCACGCGCTCGCGCGGACCCCAATCGCGGAGCGGGCGGGCGAGCGTGTTGTCGTGGCGGACGTTGGACGGGACATCGATGCCGTGCAGGAGGAGGTTGGTCATGCACAGCACGTGCGGCAGGTGCTTTTTCTCGATCCCGGAGAAGCAGTCCTGAATCGTGCGCTCGTGGGCGTCGGTCTTGGCCTGCTTGCGAAGGTGCTCGATGGCGCACACGAGGAACCCGCCGGTGCCGCAAGCGGGGTCCATGATGGTCTCGCCCAGGCGCGGGTTGACCTGCTCGACGATGAACTGTGTGACGGCGCGCGGTGTGTAGAATTCGCCCGCATTGCCAGCAGACTGGAGGTCCTTGAGTATCTTTTCGTAGATGTCGCCGAATAGGTGGCGGTCGGCCTTGGCGTTGAAGTCGATGCCGTTGATCTTGTTGATGACTTGGCGCATCAACGTGCCGTTCTTCATGTAGTTGTTGGCGTCGTCGAACGCCATGCGGATGAGGCCGGCGATGCGATCACTGCCGCCAGGGAGCGCCTTGAGTTTCGGGAGCAGCGTGCCGTCCACGAAATCGAGCAACGCTTCGCCCGTGATGCCCTCGGCGTCAGCGGCCCAGTTGCGCCAGCGGAGGTGCTGCGGGAGTGGCGACTTGTAGTGGTCGCGGATGAGTTCGAGCTCCTTCTCGCGGTCGTCGAAGATCTTCAGGAAGAACATCCAGCCGAGCTGCTCTAGGCGCTGCGCGTCGCCGTAGGTGCCGGCGTCCTTACGCATGATGTCTTGGATGGACTTAACGAGGTTCGAGACGTTGGACATTATTCGGTAGGCAGCTGTTTCTTTACCCGGGACGCGACACTGAACAACGGGTCGGAAGTTTTGCCCGGGTAAAGATCACGGTGGCGGATGCGAGGGAAAGTGTCGTCCCGCCAGAACGTAGCAGGTGAGAAACTGAACTTGGCAATCAAACGCCGGCCGAAGTCGATCTCGTAGCTTTTGTAGAGCTCTTTCTGATTAAATGATGCGAGGTCGGGATACTCGCCCAATAGGTAACCCTCTTGGATATGAGGGCGCACTGCAGAGGGCGGGCAGACACTGGCGAGACGGATAATCTGAATCTCAGCGTCCGCGCTCGCGGTAATGGCACCACCGATGTTTGGCACTCCCAGCACGTAAACGAACGCATGGGTCGGATCGCCCTCGGAGGCGAACGAGGCGGCGATTCGCAGCGACTGCGTCACGTCCAATAGCGGCGTGGGACAGACTTCGTAGTGTTGAAGGATGGCCCACCGGAGGATACGGTGCCTTCTTAGCCGATCTTTCCCCAAGAAGCTCGCCGTCGATGAATACTCGGTTACCAGGATTTGCTCCGCCTGCTCCAAGAGCTTGAATCGAGAGCTTAAAGCGCGTGTTGGAACCGCGTCTCTTGCGGGGTCGCCGGAACGGAGAAGAGTGGGCTTCAGAGCCGAGAAACCTTTAGTCGTGCGATAGTCGGCCGCTTGGCCGCGGAACAGCAACACCTGGCTCGGGTTCAGATACTGCAACTCGGCAATCTTGGTCGCAAGGTCCAGATAAGAGGTAACCGAATGGCCGGGTGCCTTACGAACGACGGATACCTTGTCGATTTTTGCGGCTTTCGACTGTGCATCAAAATAGGACCAGACGGCCGATTGACCTAGTGTTCTCATGCTATGCAGCCCTCTCGTAGATCGCCGCTTTGAGTTGCCCGACCGCCTCGAGGAAACGCGCCTTGCCGCCAAAGAGGCTCACGATCTCCACCGGGGTCCCGAACCTTGAAAGCGGGTCGACTTTGAGGGTCTCCAGTGACTCCAGCGCGCTTACGCTGGTATCAGCATACTTCTCAAGAAGCGCCTCCAGCACGGCACGGGCCTGCGCGCCATACTTGGCGAACACATTGCGCTTCCTGACCTTTTCGGCCCGTTCGCGGCGAGTGAGTGGCTTGGCGTCGTAGGCCACGTGGCAAATCAAGTCGAAGGCGTCGTAGTCTCGGCCGACTTGGGCGGCGAGTTCTTCGAGAAAGACGCCTTGAGCGGCGAGCTCTTCGAGCACGGCCTGTTTCTTATCGGCCTGGCTCCAGCGACTGAGGAACTGATCCAGTGACGCGTAGGTGTGGCGCACCGATTTCCGTGAGTAGTCCTTGAGAGATTCGGTGATGAGCTTTCCGTGTGCGTCCACGTATTGGACCCTCTCGGTGACGACCTTCACCTCAACGTTGTTCACGTAGTATTTGGGGCGAGACGGCGGAGGCGTCGGTCCAGGCCCAGGCGGCTCATGCGGGCCGGGCGTGTTCGGAGGATCTTCGTCGACAGTTCCGGGCTCCTCTGGGGGAACAGCGGGGTCATCAGGACCCGGCTCCCAGATTACGACCGGGTCACCGTCGAAATCAGGGTCGGCGAACAGCGCCGTGGCTCGGCGAAAATCGATGATCGTGAAGTAGAGCTTGCCGTAGTCCTCGTTGATACGAGTGCCGCGACCGATGATCTGCTTGAACTCGGTCATGGAGTTAATTGTCCGGTCCAAAACGATGAGGTGGCAGGTCTGTGCATCCACACCCGTCGTCATGAGACGCGACGTGCAGGCAACTACAGGATAGGGCTTTTCAGGGTCGATGAAGTTGTCGAGTTGGGCTTTGCCCTCGTCGTTGTCTCCGGTGATTCGCATCACATACTTCGAGTTGGCCGCGGCGAGGTCGGGGTTCGCATTCACCATCGCTTGGCGCATGCGCTCGGCGTGATCGATATCCTCACAGAAGATGATGGTCTTCGCAAATCGGTCGGTCGCCTTGAGGAATTCCGTAACGCGCGCGGCGACCACGGCCGTGCGATTCTCGAGCACGAGAGACCGATCGTAATCCCGCTGACCGTATTCGCGGTCCTCAATCAGCTTCCCGTGCTTATCGAGTTGGCCGTCCTCGGGCCGCCAGCCTTCGAGATCCTTGTCGAGACCCACGCGCACAACTTTGTAGGGAGCGAGAAAGCCGTCGGCTATGCCTTGGCGCAGCGAGTAAGTGAACAACGGCGGGCCGAAATACTTGTAGTTGAACTCAGGGTCATCAATCACCCGCGTCTTCTTCCCGTCCGTGCCGCGCACAAGGCGCGACTTCTCTTTTGGCGTCGCGGTGAGGCCGATCTGTGTGGCCCCCGTGAAGTAGTCCAGGACCTTTCTCCAAGCTGAGTCTGCAGCAGCGCTGCCGCGGTGGCACTCGTCGACCACCACAAGATCGAAGAAGTCTCGAGAGAACTGCGTGTAGATGTCGTCGTCGGCCTCGGTGCCCGTCACAGCCTGGTAGAGACACAGATAGATCTCAAAGGACTTATCGACGGTCCGGTTCGTTATCTTGGTCATCGCCGACCCGAACGGCTTGAAATCGTTGGTCTTGGTCTGGTCCGCGAGGATGTTGCGGTCCACCAAGAACAATATGCGCTTCTTGGCCCCAGATTTCCACAACCGCCAAATGATCTGGAAGGCGGTGTAGGTCTTTCCCGTCCCAGTAGCCATCACCAGCAGGATCCGCTTTTCGCCCTTTGCGATGGCCTCCACAGTGCGGTTAATCGCGGTGAGCTGGTAGTAGCGCGGCGCCTTTCCTGAACCGTCGTCGTAGTAGTCTTGTGTCGCCACCGCTTCCGCCGGCCCCCCGAGTCCTTTCGCCGCGCGGTAGCGTTGCCACAGATCTTCGGCCGAAGGGAACTGGTCGAGCGGTATCTCTCGGGTCACTGTTCCCGACTTCGCGGTGCGGTCGTGCTCAAGAAACGCGTCCCCGTTCGAGGAGTAGGCGAAGGGCACATCGAGTGTCTCAGCATACTCCAGGGCCTGCGCCATCCCCGCACCGACTACGTGGTTGTTGTCCTTCGCCTCCACGACGGCCAACGGAATGTTAGGCTTATAGGAGAGGATGTAGTCTGCCTTCTTGGCCTCGCCGCGCTTCACAGTCTTTCCACGAACGATGACTCGACCCTTGGTGAAGTAGGCCTCCTCGCGCACTTGGGTCATCACGTTCCACTTTTCCCCGTTCGCTCCGAGGATGGCAGGGGTGATGAACTTCGTCCGAATGTCGGTTTCGCTAAGCGACTTCTTGTCCATGGCCGAGGCAGGTGGTGGAAAACTAAACACCGCCGCACCGCAGCTTCATGGGGCCCAAGCTGCGGAACGGCGGGTGGCCCGAATACAGACGATGAGCAAACGCATCTTCTGACGCCACAGAATTTTCCGTGGCCGCCGTCACGCAACATTGGCCTCTTCGCGCCCGCAAAGGCCCTCAAGGGGAGTTACGAACGCATCAGACCATGCCTGCTGAACCCTTTTCTCCACGGTAGAGTGAAGCTCTTCGCGCTCGGGTGCCACGAACCACTCTTTGATCCAGAAGGCTACGTCATCACGGTAACCGGGGCCGCCACCCCACCGGCTGGCACAACGGTTCCACAGCGAGTTTTCCTCCCAGAGCACTGCCCTGAACAACTCGCGCCCTGTGCTAGTCACCTCTGTAAGGAACTTCGTTCTCCATGCCGGGATGTTCTTCCTCAACTCGGCAAGGTAGTCGTGAGCCGCAGCGAGCTTCCTGTCTCCCATCATATTCCGGAGGAGTTCGTCCAAGCCGCTGAAGACCGCCTGTGACCGAACTTGTGCGTCAATGGCGGCACCGGTGCCTAAGAAGTGATATGCGTCGAGGCCCGTCCATGAACCATTACGGCGGGCCGACGCCCATACGGTTCGCGCGTTTGTGCTGTGTAGCGCACTGATAAGCGCGTCATGGACATCTTGAACTCGATCGGGAAGGTGGCGGTGTCGGCCCAAAAAGATGGATATCTGGCGCCGAACCTCCATCTGCGCGATTTTTGTCTGCTCCTCACCATGATTCTTGATGAAGGCGGTGACGTATTGTCCGACTTCTTCGATTCGTCGACGCTGCACCGAACGCATGCGCTCAACGCAGGAAGAGAGCTCCTTCGCGATCAAACGCGGGTCGTCGTTAAGGACATCATAAAAGTAGACTCCCACGTGCTCGCCGCACTTCTGTTGGGAGAGCTTGGCAACAACCTGGTCCTTCTTGAGCTGGTAGCCCAACTCGACGGTCTCGGCGCTGATACCGCTATCGTCGCGCATGTCGAGCGCCTCGCCCGCACGCGGCAAGACAAGCATGGCGACTCGCTGTTCAAGGACCTGCTCGGCACCGGTGTTGACCAAATTCTCGATGAGCGCCTGCATGCTCGGCTCCGGTGCATTGTTGTAGCGGGAGCAAAGGACTGTAAGAGTTCGCGGGTCATCCAGATAAGCGCGAATGTCCGGGCGGATCGCCGTTCCATCCACGCCCTTCGTGTCGATGATGCGTATGTTGTAGGTTTTGTCCCTAAGCAGCTGCACCGGCACGATGAGGTCGATTCGCCGAGGTAGTGAAACCTCCTTACAGCGTCCGTTATTCACGTCAGAGAACAACTCTCGCAGCCTCTTGAGGCCGGCGTGCAGGTCCGAGTCAATGAAACGAAACTCGGTCTGCCTGCGCTGATCGATCTTGATACGCCGATACACCTCGGCCGTCAGCTCCTGCAAACTACCGCAGGTCTTCGCTAACTCTGCGGCCGGGTCGATCCGGACGGGTTTGCCATCTGGCCCTTTGCTCTGCGTTCGCTGCAGTTGAGCCATGTTACGAATAGCTCGATTGATCTCCTGAGACACGCCGCGAGTCGCTTGTTCGGCCTCCGCAGGAGCGTCCAGCAGGTTGACGCAGAAGTCGCTCACTGTGCGAAAGACCTCTTCGTCCGAATGCGGCTGCACCACCAGACCGAACACGCCATTGGCTTCAGATCGTATTTGCACCTCGCACACCGTGGTCCCACCAGCTCCAGTCTCGAGGACGACTCGCTCCCGAAGAGGCTTCTTCGCATCTCCCGGAATTAGGAGGTCCATCATCGCGCAAATTGCGGTCGACTTGCCCACGCCAATGTCGCCCACGAATGACACTGAATGGTCGAGGTCCTGGAGGTAAGCTGCGGCGTGCTCAAGAGAGCGACGAAGCATGTCAGCCTCCGCCAGCGCAGCGGGCGATCCGACTAATTTGCCCGCGAACACCTCCAGCGTCCCCAAATGTTCCTCGGCGCTCAGCAGATCCGCACGGGCTGGGTGCCAAAACGGCGGCTTAGGTAACTCTTTCCACTCCTCTTGGAGATATCTCGCGTAGGCGAGTGACTCGGGTGTGCCGATTGCTTGGGCAATCTTCAGGACTTCACCCAACTCGGGCGTCGCTTCACCGGTTTCAATTCGCGAGATCCGGCTCGTGTCCACGCCAACGAGGTCGGCGACCTTTGATTGCTTTAGACCGGCGTTCAGGCGTAGCCGGGCCAAGTCGGCGCCAACGCTGTTCAGTTCCTCAGGGTTTGGGGTGGTGCTCATGAAGCACTCATTGAGGCAATTTTGAAGCAACGTCAATGCATATATGCAAATCGCACATGAATACGTGCTCGCTAGATTGCAGGACGTTTACAATCATTAGTTTAATGATTTCTAAATGGTTCTGCAGCCAAGAGTCGCGTGGAGGAGCAGGTTTCTTGAGCCAAACGGCTATCCGCGCGCGTGCGCGCGCGCGCGTTTACTGATCTACCGTGCTACAAATCCAGCGCCAGCGTTCCATCCGACGCCCTTGCAATTGGTCGCGGCCCCTTAGGGCCGCCCCAGCGAAGCCAGGGAAATGTCGCCTCAAGGGTGCGAATCTCAGCCAGCACGGCCTCCATCTTCCGCGCGCGTTTCTCGTCCGCCACTGAGGGCCCGCGCTTAGCGGACGCTGCCTTCGCACGATATCGCAGGATCCGCAGTCGCTCTCGCAGCGCCTTCAGCTTACCACGCGCCTCACGCACGTCATCGCGCTCGGCAGCCCGCTTCGCCCTCTTGGCTTCTCTGGCGAGCTCAAGGCTCAACCGTGTAGCAGCCGTCTTCGCCTCGGAGCTCACTTTACCACCGAGATACTCGCGGCGACGGCGAATATGCTCCGGAGAGGGCTGGCGACGCTTAGTCGCCAACACCACGGCGGGGTTCGGGACGCAAAACTGTTGGTGGGTTTGGGACGCTTTCAGGGCTAACCCGCCCGCTACGAGCCTGGATAGCTCCTGAAAGTGCTCATGCAGCTTCCCAAAGTCCCACTCGATCCCCGGAAGCTCCCGACGCGCGGCCAGCCCGGCGATGCGGATCGCTTGGCAGACGCCATCTAGCGCCCCGGCAACGGCGAGGTGCGATGGAGAAGCGTAATGCTTTGTGTAATCTGCTATGCGCTTAGTTACTGAGGTAATATACATGTCCGGTCAAGCCCGGTCCGCTGAAGCAGGATTTACACAGGAGGCTAAAATTGCTAACCTTTCAATTACAGTGAGTTACAATGTATAACTTAGCCCTCTGCGATCCCATCGCAAGGCATATCACCTGCCCGCAAAAATAACTAGCAAGAGCTATCTCTTATCACACCAGCCAATAATCCCAATTGTAACCTATCATGAGAACCCAGGCAAACAAACGCAAGCAAAATCGCCCCCTTCCGCCCGCGCTTAGGCACACTCTTCCGAGCGCGACCCAGGACCTCATCAAGCGGATCCGCGAGAAGCCGGCGCGGGTGCTCACTGGGAAGCACTGCGTGCAGGGCTCGTATCCGAGCAAGAAGATGGGATGCACAATCGGCTTCGAGAGTCACCGCGTCGAGTATCCCACAATCCTAAAACTCGAGTATGACCCGACGGTTCTCGAGTATTACTGCCAGCCCTTCCCGATCAAACTCGCTTACGAAGACAAGAACGGTGCAAACCGGGCTGTCCTCCACACCCCGGACTACTTCGTGGTTACGGCCACCGATGCCGGCTACTGGGAGACGAAGTGCGAGAAGGACATTCGAGCTCTCGCGGAGCAGATGCCGAATCGCTACGTGCGGCAGCCGGACGGCTCCTGGCGGTGCCCTCCCGGAGAGCGAGCTGCTGCAGCCCAGGGTCTCACTTACCGCGTTTTCGTTACCGACTGCGTCAGCCCCGAATACACCCGCAACATCATCTACATCGACGACTATCGCCGTCGCGAATACCCGGCGCCATCTACGGCACTCATTGGCGACATCCAAGAGGCGGTCAGAAACAACCAAGGGGTAACCGCGAAAGAACTCATCGAATCGGTCCGCGGTGCATCGATCGACCACGTGCTTTACCTGATCTACCGTGGCGAAATCTACACGGACCTCAGCGAGGTGGTCCTCGCCGAACCCGAGACCGTCTTCATCTACACGGATTCTTTGGCTGCTCAGGCCCACAAGGCAGCTAAGGAGTCCGCAAGAACTCCAATCAGCAAGGGAGCTGAACCGCTGGAGATAGTGCCCACCGCCAAGATTCTCTGGAAAGGCGAAGAGCACACGATCATCGAGGCCGACCCGAACGTCGTGGAGCTGCTCAGCAAAGAGGGCAAGCGCACGGTCCTACGCCGAACCGACCTCGAGCTGGCGGTGTTCGCGGGAAAGGCCGCGGGCATCAGCCCAGCCCATGCTCGCGAGCAAGCGGTGCTCAACATCATCGCTGGTGCCGGGAAGGCGAAGCTCGCCGAGGCCCTCCGGCGGTGGCACATTATCCAGCCGCTTCTCGCTAACCCGAAACTGATTTCGGCGCTCCCCAAAAAGATTCGCCGATCGGTCAAGCGTTGGCTCCGTGCCCATCGTGTCGCGCGGGCCGCCACAGGCAACGGCTTCGTCGGGCTCATCCCCAAGGACCGGCCCGGTTACGAAGGCAGTCACCTGGATCCGGTTACTGAAGAGCTAGTCCAGAAGATCATCGTCGAGAAACTTGAGGTCTCGAACGCGCCGTCCGTGCAGACCGTCTACAACCTGCTTCTGAACGAATGCGCGAGCCATGGGGTGCCCAGTCCTTCATTGAAGACTTTCCGGGATCGGGTCCGCGCCCGTCCGCAATATGAGCAGGAGCGCAGCCGCAAGAGCCGGAAGGCCGCAGCTCGACGCAAGAAGTTCGTTTTCTTCCTCGATCAGACGACCCCCGTCCACGGAGAGCGCGCATGGGAGATTGGCCATATCGATCACACCCAACTCGACATCGAAGTCGTATGCTCGCGAACTGGAGTCAACTTGGGTCGGCCCTGGCTGACTCTCCTGATTGACGCGAGAACTCGCCGGATTCTCGCCATCTACGTGTCGATGTTCGGCGAGAGTTACGAGTCCGCGATGATGGTCCTGCGTGAGTGCGTCCGCCGGCACAGTCGCCTGCCGCAGATTCTCGTCGTCGATAACGGCCGCTCGTTCAACAACGTCTACTTCGACACGCTGCTCGCGAACTTCGGCGTTACGCGGAAGTCTCGACCTGCGTCCCAGCCGCGATTCGGGTCCGTCTGCGAGCGCATCTTTGGAACGATCAACTCTCAGTTCATCCATGCGCTTTGCGGCAACACAAAGCTCACAAAGAACGTCCGAGAGATCACCGAGGACCGTGATCCGAAAAAGCTCGCGCGCTGGACGCTCGAGAATCTTGTCAGCCGAGCGCAGACCTATTGCTACGAGGTCTACGACACGGCCCCCCACGTTTCGCTCGGCCGTAGTCCGCGGGATGAAATGGCAGCCCTCCTCGATGGCTCTGGCAGCCGTGATCACACGCTCATTCCCTTCAGCCCGACGTTTCAGATTCTGACTCTTCCGACGACGGAGAGTGGTGTTGCGAAGGTCCATCCGACGAAAGGGATCCGCGTCAACTATCTCGATTACTGGTGCGAGGCGTTTCGTGATCCCAAAGTCGAAGGCGAGCACGTCGAGGTGAGATTCGACCCTTGGGATGCATCGGTGGCATACGCGTTCGTCCACGGAAAATGGCAACGCTGCTATTCGTCACGCGCCGCGGAGTTCAAGCACTGGAGCCAGCGCGCAATCGCGATCGCTTCTAACGCCTTAAGGGCGCGGTTCCGGACGCACGGACAGAATAAATCGATCACGGCCCTGCGCCTGGCTCAGTTCATGAAGGAGGTCCAGGCGGACGAAGAGATGATGCTCCTCCGGGCCCGTGAGGCCGCCACCCGCGGCGAGAGGTCCCTGGTGGATGATGGCGGGAAGAAGCCGACGCCCGTGCCCCCTTCGCAATCTCCCCAGCGCGATGGTTCGCCTGAGCAACCGATCACGGAACCGCAGCCAGAGGACACCACCACGGAATACGAGGTCGTCAACCAGGACTAATTTATGGAAAACACAGAACACATCCGCGTCGCGCAGAAGGCGCGCGCCGCCCTCGACGGGGCACTCGTCAAACACCCGCGCTTCACCGAAGCGCTTCAGAAGATCGAGTCGGCGATCATCTTCCCTCCCGACGGACGCCTCGTCTGCGTGGTGGGTCCCACCGGTGTGGGGAAGTCGAAGCTCCTGCGCACCGTCAAGACCTCGGTGAATCGGATGGTCGCTGAGAACCTCTTGGAGGAACGAGGCGTCCCCTACCTCGACTTCGAGGTGCCCTGCCCGCAAATCGGCCAGCGCTTCTCTTGGAACGAGTATTACTATCGATACCACGACCAGCTTGCCGTGCCACTGCTTCCCGGCCGTGCTCCGATGCCTACTCTGCCGGAGATCAACCCCAAGCGCGGCCTCGAGGCCGGCGTTCTTAACGCAGTCAAGCAACGCCAGCCGCACGTCATTCTCCAAGACGAGGCGAACCACTTTGCTGCCACTAAGAGTGCGAAGGTTCTCTTCGACCAAACCAACCGCCTTAAGTCCTTCGTCACCCGCAGCGGTGTGGTTCATGTCCTGTTCGGCACCTATGAACTCGCTCAGATGACGACTGTCTCGGGCCAGCTCGCGCGCCGCGCACAGATCATTCACTTGTCGCGCTACAGTGCCGAGGTGCCTGGCGACCTTGCAGCCTTCAAGATCTTCGCCCGCTCGATCCAGAAACACCTGCCGCTCGCGACCTCCTTGGACCTGCCCACGATCGGCGACTATCTGCACGAGCGCACCATCGGCTGTGTTGGGGTCCTGAAAACATGGCTCACCGATGCGCTCGCACACGCCAACCGCGATGGCCGCCCTTCTATCAAGCGGAGTGACCTGGAGGCGACCGCCATTCCGGTCAGTCGTCTTCAGATTATGTTGCGCGAGGCCATTGATGGGGAGCGCGCTGTCAACGAGTGCGAGGAGCAGCTGACTATGTTCCGCGATGAGCTCGGGCACACCAAGCCCGACAACCACGGGCCGCTTTTCAATCTGCCGGACCCGAAACCCGAGAAGCCCAAGACCGAGAACAAGCCGTTTCAGAAGGAGCCCATTCGACTCCCCGTCGGCGGCGCGTTCGACGGCACAAAGGGGTCGCTCGCGAGCTGAGCCATGGCAGAGCACGTTTCAATAGGACCGACCCCGCTCTATCCGATCGCTCCAAGGGCGGTTGGCACTGCCGATGTGGAATCCCTGACGGGCTACGTCGCACGGCTTGCAAAGGAACACCTCGTCTCTCCGTCCGCCTTGCTGCACAGATGCTTGGAGTGGTGGGACGTGGGCGAGCCGCACCACGTCGGCAGGTGGCGACGACGAACGACGAACCTCCTCTTGAGGCCGGCGATTAACGCGCACTCGGTCGGCGTTCGATGGATCGACCTGCTTGAGAAGCTGACCGGCCACCAGCACATTGGCGTTTGCACGATGGTCAGCTGGGCCGGCATCTTCCCCCGTCGACAGTTGCTGCGCGATCACCTCGCTTGGTGCCCTCGGTGTTGGGAGGAAGAGATGGAGCCTTACGATCGACTGCTGCACTGCATGCGGGCGGTGGGCGCCTGCACCAAGCACGGGTGCAGACTCAAAGATCGATGCGCTGAGTGTGGGAACGCCGTGCCCGTCATTCACCCTCGATCTGCCCCGGGGCGGTGCCCGCGTTGTGGCGGATACTTGCATCTGAGCGGTGTGTCGGTGGCGGCAGCGTTCGCAGATGAACTCTCGATAGCCGCAACCGCCGAGACATGGCTGGTCGAAGTCAGCAGCCACCCGCACATGAAGTGGACGCGTAGGAGCACTCCCGCACAGACCATCGCAAAGTGCATGAACAAAGCGGGTGTAATTGACGCTGCAACGTTAGCGAGAGCTGCAAATGTGAGCCGAATCACCGCGTGGGGCTGGCTCAACGGCAAATCAGTGCCGGGGTTCTCGGAGACCCTCAGGCTCTGCCACGTATTTTCAATTTCAGTAAGTGCGTTCCTGTCCGGTGAGGTGCCAGCGACAATCAGGCTGCGGCCGTTGTATGAGCTACCGGTGAGGTCCGCACGGCGGACTGCCCGCTTGATAGACGAACCGAAACTAGCCGCGCAGATCGCGGCCTACCGATCACAAAACCGTGATCGCCCTCCCTCCCTCACAGAAGTTGCGAGCGCGGTTGCCTCGTCTACGCGGGTGCTGCGACAGCACTTCCCGATCCTCTGCCGTGAGATCGCGACCGAACATCGACAGTTTGCGAAGGCTCAATTGCTGGAACGTCGTCAAGCGCTGCGGGCCACTTTTGAAACCGCCATCGCGCAGGCCCGAGCACGCAACATCTACGCGCGTCGCGCCGAGATCGTCTCCTTCCTACCTCAGCCAGGCGTTCTTCGGAGCGCTCAGGCAAGAGAGGTATTTGATCAAATGCTCCTCGAACTCGACCCGCGCCCCTGAAATGGCCCCTGAAGCGTCACGCTACACCCTCATCCGCCTCGAGAAAGTCTCGGCACCCGCTGATGCAACCTTTCCTTCAGGGGATCCGAAGACCTTTCCTTATGGCTGCTACGTTGAGGCAACCTCACTCCCGTTGGGTTACGTGATCGAAGGTTGGCTCATACGGCTCCCAACCGTCGGCGAGAGCGTCTGCATCCTTCGCCGAACCCGAAACGGCGTGGCCTGTCCCGGTATCTTTCAATCGTCCGCCGTTCTCGAATGTGGGCATGGGTGGTTCGTGACCGGCAACTCAATCTATCGTTGGCAGGAAATTGAGCCGGGTGACTCCGCTGTTCCCGATGGATGTGCGCCGCGCCCAAAGCAAGGGATTACATGAATCCAATGAAGCGCATGTCTAGTTGGGGTAAGTGGGCGCAGTCCCTTCGTTTCGCACGTATTGCCGCTCATCGACCGCAGCTTCCTGACCTCCATCCACTGAGTGAATCGAGTCAATGTCCCGCAGTGCTCGCCGAGGTTGCGATGAGGCTTCGTGTAGCTGATTAGATTTATGAACCATCGACGTAAGGGCAGTCGCAAGAAGGTGCCGGCCAAAAGGCACAAGAACCCGCCGAAACGGACTCCGAGAGGCATAACGATCCGGATCGCTGATCCGCATGGGTCAGAAGCGCAACGAGAGCATTTCCTTGAAGCGGTTGATCGCTTTATTGCTCGTGTAGCCCATCTCCACCCCACCGTTGAGGAGTGCGATCAAGTTCTGAGAACCTTTGAACACACTAAGGATGTCACCTCGCGTCTGCTGTTTTTTGTTAACCCCCGAGCCTCGCTCGAAGGACGTTGCGCTCTTGATTTCGCAATGAGCCAAAATCCGAAAGACCAACAGCGGGCGGTCTGGCTTGCCAAAGCCGCTCTCGAATAAGGCGTCTTTACGCCTCCCGCTCCACGACAAAAATTCCATCTGCCAATTACAGTAAATGGTTCGCGGCGGGTGGCGATCAGCCCCCACTTGCCCTAGGATCGGCCTAACATGCGGCAGGCGCGCAGCTCCGGCGGCGTCGAGGACAATTTGCTACTTCCAAAATTGCCCCCAGATCTCACGCTCCATACTCGTGCATGCGCACGTCGGACGGGGCCTTCTGTCGGATGACCAAAGGCTAAACCTTGGACGGAAGAAGAGCGAAGCTGAGTTAGGTGCAGCGAGTTCGGCACCAGTGGCCGCTCTGCGGACGCCCGCCGCAACGAACAGGCCCGCGATAAACGAGCAAAACGGGAAGGCGGCATCTTCTTTGTGGCCCGCATCAGTTACAACTTGGCCTGCGCCGCACGCGAGTGGACCCGCCGGTTCCGAAGGAAAACGATCCAACTGACAGTCATCCACGAAGGGGATGTGACGGCCGTAGCTAACATTCCAATTCGTTCCAGTTGAGGCTTGGACTGAACGGGGCGGGTAATTGGCCTGCATTGACCGTCTCACCCCATACTCGTTCGCGAGGGGTAGCCACAGGTCATACTGTCGCATCGGATACTTTCGCTCAACAAAGCCGCTCCACGTGTAGGGGAAGGCATGCGACGCGATGCCCGCGTCGGTCAGATACTTCGCGACCACCTGAGCCTTCTTTTTGTCGGCGTCTGAAAGGAAGAAGATCGGCGACCGATCCATGTTTACGACCTTCACAAAGTCGTGATCGACCACGTCAACCAATCCGCAGAAACCCAGCCGAGGAAGAAAGTATGCTGCAGCTGACCCCACTGAGCCAGCTCCCACCATGAGAATACGCAGGCTTCCGGGCAACGTGATGGGGCAGGCAACAGACGGCCTCGCAAATGGCGCCTCGGACATCGTGAAGAGATCCATGGCAAACGGAGCCGCCCACGATAGACTTCGGTCGGCCCAGAAACGGAACGCCATCGCTGCGGCCAGGCATGCAGCCAATTCCGCTCCGGGCCGCGATTCAACATCCCCTCGATCCGGCATGCTAGATGGAGCCGGCGCTACGAAACTCTGCCAACCGCTGAAACCCCAGCAGATAGTTGGGACTGCGGACGACACCGGCGTTTCGGGGCCCAGATGAATACGCAAGTCAGCTGGCGGGACCTTGCTGTCTAAACGGAACGATCCATAAGGGTCGGCCATCGCCATCATGGCCACAAGGCGTTCGCCATTAGGGACGCCATTCTCGGCTGTCGTGACGACGGTCACTCGCGGACAGAATCGCGCGAGAAGATTACATAGAGTCTCCAAGGCTGGTTGCGCCTCCGGGAACGAAGACCATGGGTTTGCAACCGTGACAACGCAGTGGATCTCGGGAGGGAGTCGACCCTCCATGCACTTCCTCATTCGATCATTACGAAGGTGATAGAATTGTTCCGCGGCAGCGGCGGCATTGGGATCAGAGTTGGTGGTCGGCATGGGGAACAATATGGAATGTGGACTCAACCTCGGCCCGCGTCAGCCGGCGGAACACGTCGCGATACACGTGAATCCCACATCCGGTGAGTGGAACGACCCCGTGAGCCCCATAAAGGGGCACTACGATCGAGTAAAACCCGGAGAAGACAAATGGAGCGCCAACATCATCTCCTGGAGAGTGGCCCACAAAGGGGCCGGGATGACTATGGATCTGCGCGACGAGCCGCAATTGGTGCTCGCATGCGAACGCCGTCACGTCCGCGTTGGCTTGGGCGCTCACCTGGAATGAGCCCCTCGTTCGGGTCTGCTGCGGCCGAATCGCGGCGAGCACCGCCACTTGTCCAGGTTTCGTTCGGCCAAACCAATACACCACTGTCTCCATTCTGTCCTTGGGACTCAGCAGCCATTCGGTCTCCCGGACCACGCTCTCGGTGACCACGACCCGTATATTTGAAGTCATCGTGTTCATCTCATCCGCCCCCTGAATAGATCCGGGCGGTTCAAACGGGCCTGAATAAGGCTTAGCCCGCCACCCAGCGTGTTGTGCGTTGCCCAGTGGAAGTTCTGGACGGTCGAGTTTTCCCAATCGCCGATGTTCCAGTCTTGATGCAGGCCCCCGGGGTTATCGTCCCGCTTGTAGGCCTTAAGGTTGAAGGGCGCGCAGATCTGCGGGCCGCTCTTGTTGAAGAAGGAATCATGTCCTTCCGGAAAAGCCGCCTTAACCCCAACCTGATCGGTAGTCGGGTCGTAGAAGTCGTAGGCTGCGGGCCACTCGCGATAGTTATGGAACGTCACATGCGCGATGAAGATGTCACCGGTGTGCGCCCTCATTCGGACGCGGAGACAAAGTGCGTCGTAGTCCGGACAAAGAATCCATCCGAAGATGGCGGCGACCTTTTCGGCCGCCGCCACCTCGGACTTCATAATCGCCCGAGAAATGTTCGGGTCGACGGCCATCGCTTAGACACCGTTGCCCGTCGCCGTGAGGAGAAACTTGATCCCGTCCGCAAAATGGTAGGAAACCAGGGGGCGGTTGGGATCGAGAACGTTCCCCCGATCGGTGTCGAGGACGAGGTCCAGTCGGTCAGCTTGGTTAAACCCCAACGCGGCGGCCGCGGCGGTGATCACTTCGCTAAGTTTGGCAGTCTTCGGAAACGTATGCTCATACGTCCCGAGTTGAGAGAGGACGACGACATCGATCTCGTCGTCCTTTTTAGGAGTTGGCTTGGAGGCCATGTGGAGAGAGCCGGGGTGAGCCGGCATTTGTAGTTGCAACGACCGGGGTCCTCTCCACAGGGTAAGTTGTCACACTGATCCGCGTGGGTAAAACTGCCGGATTTTGAGAAGGCCCGGCAGAGATGCCGGGCCTTCTTCGTTGTAGGGAAATTCATCTAGGACTTTCGCCAGATGTCAATGAAAAGTAAATTCTGGATATTATGAGTTTGTCTCATTGACAGTTTGCTTTGTTGACATCGTCGCCGCCCCTCCGTCATTCTTGGAAAGTGCCTGCCGCTCCCTCGTCGAACGCCACCGTGCCGCACCCGCTTTATGTCAAGGCTGGGCGCTGCCTGCGTGCCGCGCGCGAGAAGGCAGGTAGAAGGCAAGTTGAAGTCGCCACCGCCGTAGGACTGACCCGCACTTCTCTCACAAACATAGAGAAAGGGCGTCAGAAACTACTGCTTCATACGTTCGTCGAGATTGCGGAATTTCTGGGACGAAGCGGCCCAGAGCTCCTCTCTGAAGTCGTTGCCCCCGACTCTTCCGCGGTCCCATTCACGCTCCCTGAGAACCTCCCCGACACTGTTCAAGCCCAGATCACCGAAATTATCGCCGGTGATCGAAGCTCCCCCCGACATGCACGTCCGTCGCCGCAACCACATCGTAGAAAAAATCGCAGCCCTGCTCGCGGAGCAGGGAATAACGGCACCTAAAATTCCGGTTCATAAAATCGCTCAAGCTCACGGCATTGATGTTCGGATTCAGCACATCGACGAAGATATTTCAGGGTTCCTCTACAGAGCGGCAAACGTTACCATTATTGGCGTAAATAAGGCCCAGCACGAGGTTCGGCGGCGGTTTACTATCGCTCACGAGCTAGGCCACTTCTTCCTCCATGGCCAAGGTATCCAAGAGGTTCACATCGATCGCGTGGGGCGCCTGAAACTCCGCGGACCCTCTTCAAGTCTGGGAGTCGATCCCGAGGAGGTTGAGGCCAACTTCTTTGCCGCCGAACTCTTGATGCCGACAAAGTTCCTCGAAGCCGAGGAATGCATTCAAGCTGGCCTCGACCTAAGCAGCGACGAAAACAGCGACGATATCAGCGCACTCGCGGATAAGTATGGGGTGAGCAGCCAAGCAATGACGATACGGCTAGGTAACTTGGGCTGGCTTCCTGCTCAGTCCGCTCGCTCAGGTATCTGATCCGGCCGTCGGGACAAAGTGTCGGTCTGGATGCCTGGTCGGCGGCTGGGTGGTCGCAGGCCGGGGCAACCCGAGCGCTACTTGTGCCAACTTAACGTTCCCTTCGGCGAGTTGGGCCAGTTACGGATTCCAAGCCCAGTGACACCCCTCCGGCCTTCTCTCTGGACCGCGGGCCAGGCAGTGGTTCCGCGTGGCCCCATTTCCTAGTCACATCGACACCTGTCGAGGGAACTATGAAATGGCCGGTTGGCCACCTGATGCTTCCTTTCGGTGGGTGGACAATTTTCTGCTTCCCAATCTCCGCTCGAAAAACCTCCACGTCGACTGACGTTGACCCAGCAGACTGGAAAAGAGCGCAAAGCGAAGCGGCTAGATCTTTTGTGCTGAGATTCCGGCAGCCCTTGCGAGGGCGAGTTGGCGACCGTCGCAGGTTAGAAACTTCCGTGCGTTGATACTCCTCGCCGCTGCTACATGCAGCAGATCGAGTGAGCGGACCCCCAACGTCGTCGTATGACTGGCGCTGAGCTTTTCGGCCAGAGCCAGCACATCCGGCCAAATGAGTGGCGCTTCAATCAGGTCACCTGCGACGAGGTCGCCCTCTACACGAGCAAGCGCTTTGTTCGCGTCGGTAACGGAACAATTTCCCCGAAAGACTGAAAGACGGATCGCATTATGAAGCTCACAGCGCTGCCAAGACGTTAGCGCCAGCACGGTCGAATGCTTTGACAGGTAAGCGACAGCTGCGGCCGTGTTGGAGTCATGCAAAACCAACGAGAACAGGAATGAAGTGTCAGCGTAGAGCATCGGTCGGGTCAGTAGCGGCCGCGGTCCAGAGCAATCAGGTCAGCACCAGAAGTCGCCAGCATCGGTTGCTTTTGGAGTTCGGCGAGCCGAGCGGAGAGATTTGTCCATGGCTTCCGTTTTGACGGCTTGGATGCAATTGGAGGCGCCAAGGTGGCGACGACCTTGCGCCGTGAGGTGATGGCAACGCTTTCTCCGTTGCGGATGTGACGCAACACGTCTGGAAAAGAGTTTCTTACCTGGCGGACGGTGGCGGTTTTCATGTATCACAAATATGTCTCACGAACGCCGCTGGTCAAGAAGGGTCCACTCACGGGAAATTGAGACTGTCTACTCCGCGTAGTAGCCGAACGACGGTGGGTGAGTCGGGCATTAAGCGCCATCTTTGCCACCTCATTCTTCTATCCGGTAGGCCGGGCCATCTTGTGGTTCCGTTGCTGCCCTCGGCACAACCGGCCTCACTGTGGGCACCGTGTCGGCTCATGGTTCCCCTGCTTACAATTTCGTGGTCACATCGCCATCCCCGGCTGGGATGAGAACGCTCGGGTTCGACGGAGCGCAGCGGAGAAGGGACGGGCCTTGGCGCGGTCGCGCAGAGACGGCCGCAGGCCGCCAATCCCAGTCGGCCAACCACTTGTGCCGGCGATAAATCGCCGCTGCACCGCTGCCAGCGAACGCGACCGGGGCCTGCGCTCGGCCGGGGAGCCTCACGGCGCGGGAAACGCCTCGAGCAGCTTCGCGCGGATGCGATCCTCGTCGGGTGCGTGCGCGAGCACGGTGACGTGGTCCCAGCCCAGCAGCCGCGTCTCACCCTTCGGCAACACCACCTCGTCGCCGCGCGTGATCAGCGTGATGATCGCGCCTTCCGGCAGCGTCAGGTCGCGCAGGCGCGGCCCCTCGGCCCCTTTCGGTCCCGGCAAGTCGATGACGACGACGTCGTAGTCGCTCTTCGCCATCGTGATCATCTCGAGGCTGAAGAGCGGCTTCGGTCGCGCGGGCTCGGCCAACCCGAGCCACTTCGCCACGGCGCCGAGGGTCGAGCCCTGCACGAGGATCGACAGCATCACGGCGAAGAAGACCAGGTTGAACACGTCGTTGCCCGATTGCAGCCCGGCCGCCGCGGGGTAAGTCGCGAGGACGATCGGCACCGCGCCGCGCAGGCCGGCCCATGCGGCGAAGATCTGATTGCGGAAACCGAGCCCCATCCCGGCCGTGCCGACAAAGACGGCGAGCGGACGCGCGACGAAGGTGAGCACCGCGAAGAGGATCAGGCCCTGCGGCCACAGCGTCGCCCACTCGCGCGGAAACACCAGCACACCCATCAGCACGAACATCCCGATGTTCACGATGGTCGAGAGCGCCGCGGAGAAATTGAGCACGCCCTGCTTGTGCACGAAGGGGCGGTTACCCATGACGAACCCGGCCGTGAACACCGCCAGCATGCCGCTCGCCTGCGCCCACTCGGCCAGGCCATACGTCAGCAGCACGACGCCGACAAACAGCACGTAATAGTAACCGCGGTCCTGCGGCATCAGGCGGTTGAACAGCCAGAGCGTGATCCGCCCGACCGCGTAGCCCACGACCGGTCCGGCGCCGAACTTCCAGAAGAACAGCAGCACGGTCGTCGCGGCGAATTTCTCCCCGGAAGCCAGCATCGCGACCGCGATCGTCGTCAGCAGGATCGCCATCGGGTCGTTCGCCGCGCTCTCGATCTCGACCGTCGACGCCAGCCGCGGCGGCAGCGATTGCCGGCGCAGGATCGAGAAGATCGCCGCCGCATCGGTCGACGAGATGATGACGGCGAGCAGCAGCGCCAGCTCCATCGGCCAGCCGAGCACCCAGCGCAGGACGGCGAACGTCGCCGCCGCCGTGAGCATCACGCCCCACGTCGCCAGACCGCCGGCGGGCAGCGCCACGGCGCGAAAATCCGCGCGCTTCGTCATGAACCCGCCGTGGAACAGGATGAACACGAGCGCGAGGTTGGCGAACTGGTTCGTGAGCACCATGTCCTCGAAGTGCCAGAGGTTCAGCACATCGCTGCCGCACACGATGCCCGTCGCCAGCGCCACGAGAATCACGGGCACGCTCCAGCGCTCCAGCCACACCGACGCGAGCACGACGGCCACCAGGAGCGCGGGAAGGATCAGATAGAGGATTGGCTGCATGGAGGAACGGGTGGGGAACGGAAAGGCGTCGCCGCGCCTTCGACAACGCCGCATTTTGCCCCCGCACCGTTCCTACGCCGAGCCCGGCACGAAGTGCACGGGTCGCTGCGTGTGCGCCAGCAACGAGCCCGTCACCGACCCGAACAGCATCCGGGCCAGGCCGCTTCGTTCCCGTCGCGCCAAGCAAATGACGTCGGCACCGGCGCGTTCGGCCGCCTGCGCGATCGCCCGCCCCGCGTCCGCCGCGACCAAGAGCTCGACCTGCGTCGCCACTTCGCCCTCCCCGACCGCCGCGGCGGCGACGCCGCGCAGGCGGTTCGTCAGCAGCCGCCGGCGGCTGGCCGGCAACATGGCGCCCCAGTCACGGTCGGTGAACGCACGTCCGTGGATCGAAGGGACCGCCGGATGAACATGCACGAGCGTGAGCAATCCGGTGCCGCGCAACAGCCCCAAGGCGTGGGCGACCGCCCGATTGCCCGCGGCGGAGAAATCGGTGGCGACCAGGACGTGACGCAGCACCGGCACGCGGGAGAAGGACGCGACCGCTTCCGGCGCCGTCGGCACGACGACCACGTTCGCGGAGGCGGATTCGAGCAACCCCTGCGCAACGGAGCGTCGGAACCAACGCCGCCACCGCGGCAAGCGGCGCGTGCCGGTCACGACGAGATCCGCGCCTTCCGCCTCGGCCATCTGCGCCAGATGCAATTCGCTCCGGCCCCAGCGCGGCTGCACGCGGCAGGCCGCGGGAGCGCCGACCACGGCGCGGGCGCGCGCAGCGAGCTCCCGCTGCAGACACGCGCGCACCGCCGGGGCGTTGTCGCGCAGCGGCACGGGGCCGTCGGCGCCCACCCTCGCGTGGTCCGCGGCCGGTGAGTTCGCGTAGCCGAGCGTCAGGTCGACCGGCCCGAGATCCGCCAGTCGCGCGGCCCAATGCAGCGCGGCCTCCGCCGGCGCGGTGAAATCGAAGCACACGAACACGCGCAGGGCGCGCCGGCCCTGCAGCCACGCGCGCAGCACGCCGGCATCGCGCAACACGAGCGTCGGCGCGTCGGCGCGTCCGATGGTTTGCCGGGCGATCGTTTTCAGCCGCGCAGATTCGCGGGCGGCCCCAAGCGGCTGGGCCACCACGATCAACCGGGCGTCATCCCGCGCGGCGGCCTGCGCCAGCACTTCCGCGGCCGGGCCGACCTGCACGGACTCGACCACCTTGCCGCCGCGCTGGCGCAGAGGCGCGGCGACTGCGCGGAGCGTGCGTTGGCGACTTGCCACCACCCACCGGACGGCGCGCCGATCGTCGAACAGGGGGCGCGGCAGATCCACCGCATGCGTCAGCACGAGGGGCGCACCGAGGCGCTCCGCCAGTTCGCCGGCCAGCATGACGTCTTCGTCTGTCGTCGCCGCCGAAAGATCGGCGTGCCACACGACGGCCCGCGCGGCGAGCGGCGCCACGGGAGCTTTCGCCAGGGAATGCGGCAAACGGAAAGTGGGTCGGGAAATGAGGTGGGCGCTTGGATTCATGGGAAGGTTGGGAAAGGTTGGCCGCGCAGGGTGCCGCGCGGCGGGATGAGTGGCTCGGGGAGCCGGTGTGAGGAGCACGAGGAGGCCTAGGCGAGAGCCAGCGGGCGCTCCGCGAGGTCGGCCCGCGCGATGTCCGGCGCCAGGCGGATTTCCTCCGCCGCCGTGGCGTGGTCGAGATGCTCGAGGTCGGCCGCCGAGAGACGCAGTGACGTCGCCTGCACCAAGTCGTGCAGCTGCGCGACGGAATGCACGCCGATCACCGCCGAGGTGACCGTGGGATTCTGCAGCACCCAGGCGAGGGCGACCTGGGCCGGCGTGGCCTCCTGGCGCGCGGCGACCTCCGCGATCGCGGACAGCGCCGCTTCACCGTAGGTGTTGCCGTAGCGCTCCAGCAGCCAGTCCCTCCGGCCGGAATGGACCATCATGTCGAGGTCGAACCGGCGCGTGAGGAACCCGCCCGCGAGGGGGGAACGCGCGAAGAAGCCGAGGCGGTGCTCCCGGCACAGCGCCATCGCCTCCAGTTCGAAGCGCACGCGGGTGATCAACGAATAATCCGCCTGCACCGCCTCGAAGCGGCTGTGATTGCGCAGGTAGGCGCGGCCGAGGCTGTCGACGACGCGCCACGCGGGGAAGTTGCCCGCGCCGATGTAGCGCGTGAACCCGCGCCGCACGACGTGATCGAATGCGGCCAGAGGTTCGCGCAGCGGAGCGAAGCCGGGGCTCCATTCGAAGATGATCAGGTCGGCGTAATCGACCTGCAGGCGGCGGAGCGATTCGCCGCACAGGTCGCGGATGAGTTTCGTCAGGCCGCCTTCGGGCAGATCCGCGGGCGGGCGGACATGGATGCGCGTCGCGAGGAAAAGTTCATCGCGTCGCAGCTGGCGCGAGCGCCACCAGCGCCCCACGATCTCCTCGGAGGCCGCCATCGACACCGACGGAAGGGAGCGCTCCGGGCTGAGGTGGGTCGACTGGATGAATTGCCCGCCCGCGGCATGATAGGCGTCGAGGATCGCAAACGCGGTCTTTTCGTCGGTCTTCCAACCGAAATTGAGGGTGCCGAGGCAGAGCTCGGAGATTTTCAGGCCCGTGCGGCCCAAGAGGCGTTGTTTGATCATGGCGTTATTTCCTTTTTCGGCGCGGTGTCGCGCGGTGGCAGAGCAAGCCGGCGCTCGCGTCCACGCGGACGCGAACCGGCGCAAGGCGGCACGGACGCGCACCCGAGCGGCCCGGACGGATGGTCCGGGTCGCCGGGGCAGGCGGTGAGCCGCGGTCGAGGAACGGCGCGGGCGCGAGGCCCCGCCGGCGCTAGCCCGCGAGCGCGGGCGAGCGGTGGGCGCGAATGTCGTCCGCCGCGCGGTGACGCAGGAGATTGCTCGTGCGTTTGCGCAGCATGCGGTCGAGTTTCGCGATCAGGAGGTTGATCGCCGCGTAGGCGTCTTCGTGGGCCACGGCGGCCGTGAGGTCCGGGCCGGCGATCTCGATGCGTCCCTTCGCGACGAAGCGGCGCCGGCCGCGATGGAAATCGCGTTCGACGTCGACCCGCACCCGCAGGATGCGCGGCTCGTGGCGGAACAGCCGGCGGGTTTTCGCCTCCAGCACGGCCCGCATCGCCTCAGTCAGGGAGAGATGCACGCCGCGCAGGATGAGTTTCGTTTCACTTTCGGGGAGGTGGTGAGGTTTCATGGCTTTGATCCTGGTGGGGCGCGGAGCGGCCGCGGTGAACCGATGGCTCGCAGCCGGACCACGCGTGGGCGGAACAGGGCGAGCCACTGCGGGCTCGCCGAAAGCGGGCGGGGCTTCGGGGAAGACACCGCTCGCGGCGATCATGCCGTGGACTCCGTTCAGGCGGAGACGGCGACGGGCGCAGTCGGGGCGGGAGGGTCGTTCCATTCCGCGAACGCCTCCGGCCACTCGCGCTCGACGACGGCGAAGACCGCCGGCCAACCCTGCTGGATCAGCGCGAGCGCCGTCGGCTCGTCGAGCCGCACGAGGTATTTCGAGATGACGGCACAGCGGTCGTGCCAGTTGCCCGGATGAACCGCGCGCGCCCAACCCTGCAGGCGGCGCAGTTTGTTCTTACTGAGTTTGAATGACGTGATGGATTCCATGGTGATGCGGGCGGGAGCGCCCGTGGTTGACGGTGAATGCCGGCACAGCGCGAACGCTGTGGTCGCCGCGGTCGGTGCGGCGTGGGAGGAGTTGCGATCACCGGCCGGCGTCGCCCGCGCGGGCGAACGCCGGCCTCAACCATGGAAGACCAAGCCGGCGCACATCCCGCGCGCGACCAGCCAGCGGGCCCGCGACCGCAGCGTCGCGTCGCGGAGGGGCGACGCGCGGCGGGCCGACGGATGACGGGGAGGATCGATGCGCATGACGGGAGGAACGCGAGGGTGGACGGTCGTCACGAGGCGACGCCGAGCAACTGTGCGATCGGGCTGAGGGGCCGCGGCGCCGGAGCGGGCGCGACCCGCCGGATGCAGATCTCGCGATCGCCGCCCGGCGTCGGCCAAGTCACCCGCTGCCCGATGCGCGCGCCGAGCAGCGCCGTGCCGATCGGTGCCAGCACGGAGATGCGCTTCAACTCGACGTCCGCGCGGTCGGGATAGCTCAGGGTGTATTCCTCAACCTCGCCCGATTCGACGTCGGCGAATTCAACGGTCGTGTCCATGCGGACGACGTCGTCGGGGCAGGCGGCCGAATCGATCACGACGGCGCGATCGAGCTCTTCGCGCAGCTTTTGCAGGCTCGCGCTGGCATTGGTGCGCAGGCCGTGGAGGAGGGCGCGGAGCTTCAGGTTGTCTTCGCGGGTGATGTAGAGAGGAGTGGGATTCATGAGTGGGAATGGTCGGAGGTGGAGAGGAGGAGTTCGGGTTGGGATGGCAGGGAGGAAACGCGCGCCCGGGCGCGCTCGTCCTCCGGCGGGAAGACAGAATCGTCGTCCGCGCGACCCGCGGGCAGCGGCGGCGCGAGGACGAAGATCTCGCGGGGCGCACCGGCGCGGATGAGTTCGCAAGTCAGCGGATCGGTGTGCACCAGGATGTGCGGCGGGAACCCGGCGGACGCATCGTGTCCGGGGTTCAGCACCAGCGTCCCGCCGCTTTGTCCGCACCAATGCAGCGGAGCGTGCACGTGGCCGGAGAAAACCAGGCGCGGGCGGTAGTGCTGCACGGCGGCGGAAAGGCGCGGATCGCCGGCATCGCCCCCGGAGCGGCGCGTCGCCACGGCGGTGCGGCTCGGCGGCGTGTGCACGACCCAGCAATCCGCCGCGCCGCCCTTGGGCCGCGTGGTGGCGCCGATGCTGAGCACGCTCAGCCCGTCGAATTCCGCCGTGTCGCCGTCCGTCCACAGGCCTGGACGCGCGAGAGCGCGCAGCCAGTAGGCGGGGCGCCATCGCTCCTCGACCGGATCCCATTCGAGATCGTGCTTGCCGCTGCAGACGACGAGCGGGCGCGGGTAGCTGGCGAGCCACCCGGAAACCCACTCGATCTGCGTGCGCTGGGGCGTGCGATCGACGAGGTCGAGCAGGTCGCCCGAGATGACGAGCAGGTCGTGCGCCGGGGCGCAGTGCCGCAGCCAGTCGAACCAGCGTTGGTGGAAGTGAAGATCGGTGACGTGAAGAATGGTCATGGGAGTCCAAGGTTTGCCCGGGCGCGCGGGAGCGCGGCGGAGGATGCGGGAAGGGCGGCCGGTGGCCGCGAAGGATACGCATGCGCCAGCTCGTGGCGCGCGCGGCTAAGGGAGGAGGCTGAACTGGTCCGGTGCCTGGGCGGAGGCGGTGCGCGGAAAACTCCGCGCCACCTCAGTTGCCCGCACCGGCCCGGGCCGGACAGATGGAAAACGCGCCATGCGCCGTCTCTCGCGAGCGGCCGCTGAATCGATGATGGCGATGCGTGTTCATCTGCGGGCAAACGCTACTCTCCGCCGCGGCGAAGTCAACCGCCGCAGGGCGAGGCGCGAGCGGAGATCGCGTCCGCTCACGCGCCGTGCTCCGGCGGCGTTTCGTTCCAGCCGGCGAAAGCTTCAGGCCAGTCGCGCTCGGCGGCGGCGAACATCTCGCTCCATCCCTGCTTGAGCAGGGCGGCCGCAGCGTCGTCGCCGAGCTGGGAGAAATATTCGATGACCACGGCGCAACGGTCCTCCCAGTCGCGGGGATAAACGGAGCGAGCCCAGCCCTGCATGCGGCGGACATTGTTGTTACTGAGGGTGGAGTTGATTTCGGAATTCATGTGACGGTGTCTTTTCGGGTGGTGGGAGTTCGCCGAGCTGCGGAACGGGCGTCGTGTCGCCGTTCGCGCCGGTCTCGTCGGGCGCGCCGCTCGGGCGCGCGGAAGATCCGGGGAAAACCGGATCGGGGACCGGAGTCTGCTCGCGGTCGGAACGGAATCGGGTGCGCGCCCGTGGGCAGCGCGCCGCGTCCGCTCATTGTTGGCCCGGGCCGTGCGCGCCGTTCCCCGCCTCGACGAGGAAACTCAGCTCGCGGCGCCGGGCCGCTCCGGGCAGATGTGCAACGCCAGGCCCATCGCCAAGTGCTGGCGGGCGTGGAAGAATTTTTTCTGTGGCGTGCGGTGGTTCACCACGGCGTTACGTGGACGCGGAATTTTTTTTGTCAAGCCTCGCACCGATCACGACCGTCTCCGCGTCGCCATCGCCGGACATTCCGGCGTCCGAGTGGTCGGCCCCTTATGGCGATGTCCGACCGGAACGGTGGCGCTAAGCAGGCGGCGCGGGCGGGCTAGGACGGCGGATGATGGCGCGGCGGATAAACCCTGCTTTTCAACGCGCGGCTCGAACGCGAGTGTCTCCCGCGCTGCAACAACCACTGGCGATGCGCGCTTAGGATTTTCCGCTGCTGTGGGACGCGGACTTCTTCCTCGGCGATCCACCCGGCGCGGACTACCTGCTCTGCGAGATCAACCCGAGCGGCGTGTCGCCGTTCCCCGAGAGCGCGTCTCGCCGCTGCTCGCGGAGCTGGAGCGGCGGCTGGCGGCGCGTGGGTGAAAAGGACCATGCGCCCGACTCCCGCGCGGACGATTGGAAGCTTGCGCCGGATGGAAAAAAGGCCACTCGTCCCTCCGTTGTCCTTCCGCCGGCACATCATCGCGCTGCTCCTCGTCACGACGTGGCTGTTCGCCTTTTCGCACGACGGCCTGGAGTTGGCCGGTCTGGCGCCGGCGCATCACCTGCATCTCGGTCATCATCATTACGGGCACGAGCACGCGGGCGAAGCGGGTCCTCATTCCGCGGAGCACGACGCTGAAACCGACGGGGAGCACGCGCCCTTCGCGGCCCGCGGCTCGTTCCCTGAGATCCGCCTCGCCGTGCCGGCGTTGTGGCTGCTCGCGCTCCTGCCCCTCTCGTTTGCGACGTTGTTGCTCGCCCGCGCGGCCGCGGCGATCGCGCTTTGTCCGTCCGGCCACGGCCGGCACCGCCGGCGATCCGCGCGGCTGAATCTCTGGCTCTTCGACTGGCGCTGTGCGCCGGATGCGG